>ERZ1034361.16-NODE-16-length-129200-cov-13.619773_pt1 | contig 129200 bp, 135 predicted proteins | sample MGYA00520617_ERZ1034361 | MGnify/ENA primary metagenome ERZ1034361 (study PRJEB33736, sample SAMEA104284507) | Azolla filiculoides | biome: Urban; feature: Water surface; material: Ditch water | place: Netherlands | collected 2015-10-28 | depth 0-0.1 m ... | reverse complement strand
GAAAAATCTACATCAAAACTCCTCCTGTTAGCCTTAGCCGACCGCGCCGACGATAACGGCTTTTCGTTTCCGTCAGTGCCTCGGCTTTCTTTTGATACAGGCTTAAATCCTAAAACCATCACCACTGCGTTAACGCATTTAGAGCAACTCGGCTTGTTGCTTGTCCATCGCATCAGAGGACAACAAAACAGCTATCAATTGCTTATCGCAAGTGGCGTTAAAAACGGTGGCTCTGATAATAAAAACGGTGTTGCTAGTGACGTTAAAAAGGGTGTTTCTACCGATACCAAAACCGGACTTGCTGCTGATACCGAAAACGGATTAGTGAATATATCAGTAAAACCTATCAAAAAACCTACCACTACAACCCAAAAACCTGCGGCGTGTGGTGGTGGTGTTTTTGCTGATGGTGATTTTGTTTTACCCAAAACTTTGAACGCTGAACAAGCCCAGCAAGTGAAGCAAATCATTGAACCGCTTGGTGCGGATGCTCAAAGCGTTGCGGATGTGTTGGCGGTTGCCATGAAAGCGGGGCAAATTAAAAAAAATCCTATTTCGTTTACTTCGGCGTTAGTGCGCCGTTATCACGCGGGCAGTTTTGATGCTAGCACGGGCTTTTCCGAAGCTGAGTATCGTAAAGCAATGGCGGCGCGTCAAGCTCAAGCGGTGGCAACTAAACCAGCGGTTAAGCCTTCGCAATCAGACATTGTAGATAAAATTGAGTTTGTTGCCTCTTGGCGGCAAGGGTTGAGGGTTTAATCATGCGTTTTTGTATTGTTTTTGTTGTTTGTAACATGGTTAAGACTTCTTTGCGTTATTCAGGAAGCATTATTGTTCCTGAGGCGCGTTTCCGTGTTTATGATTTTCTTGATTGTCGTTTTTTTGGCAATTATTACGGTTCTATTGAGCATATTCTTAGTTTTATCAATGAATTGCATGAGGCTGAATAATGAATTATTTAGTCTCAATCTCCGGCGGTAAAGATTCTACAGCGACATTGCTCCACGCGCTTGACACCGTGCCATTCGACAGCATCAAAGGCGTTTTTGCAGATACTGGCAACGAACATGAAAGCACTTATCAATATGTTGATTATCTCGAACAGCAAACAGGCGTAAAAATTCATCACGTTAAAGCGGATTTTTCCGACCGTTGGCAGCATCGCATTGAATATGTGCGCGATAAGTGGGCGGGAAAAGGTGTTCCTGCTGAAATTATTGAATCCGTTTTAATCGTTTTAGAAATGGGCGCAACTGGCAATCCATTTCTTGACCTGTGCATTTTAAAAGGTCGCTTTCCCTCACGCATGGCGCAATTTTGCACTCAAGAATTAAAAGTCATTCCCTGCACAGAATATCTTCTCGAATTGGTTGATGAATTTGGCATTGTTGAAAGCTGGCAAGGTGTCCGCGCTGAGGAATCACCAAACCGCGCCAAACTCCCAGAACGTGAAAACAAAGGCGGCGGTTATCTGATCTATCGCCCAATTCATAAATGGAATGTTGAACAAGTTTTCGCCATTCACAAAAAACACGGTGTTGAACCTAACCCACTTTATAAACTCGGTATGAATCGCGTGGGCTGTATGCCTTGCATCAACTGCGCAAAAGGCGAATTGCTAGAAATTTCTAAACGCTTTCCTGAACACGTTGAACGCATTTATGAATGGGAAAAAATGGTTTCTGCCGCTGCACGGCAGCAAAACGCTACTTTTTTCGCTGTTGATGGTGGTGACAATGACACGGCTTTTCAGCGTGGCAACATTCGCCAGAAGGTTGAATGGTCTAAAACGCTGCACGGTGGCAAAAAAATGGATTTGTTTTCTGTTTTTGAAGAATCGGCGGCGTGTTCCTCGGCTTATGGTTTGTGTGAGTAATCATGATTCAACAATTGTTAGACGGTCTTTTTGATGGCTTGGGCGTTGACAGAACACCTGTTAAACGTCCACGCATTAAAAAGCGTGTTTATCCTGATTTTATTCAATTATCACTATTCGATATTTTGAAGCCTTGGGCTGAACAACGTCTAACGCTGATGTATTCGCTTTATCGTGAATACTTGAAAGAAATTGCACTGTTAAAAAATCCTGATTCTATTTTATCCAAAACGTTAAAAAACAAGCGCGTTATTAAGCTGGGTGAATTGGAATTTAAACTCCGTTCATTGATTAATCAGATTAGTGAATTTTCGTTTATGTGGGGGCTTATATGATTACGTTTTCGTCAATTGTTAGCTTCAAAGATTTGATTTTAAAACCCGTTCACCAGCCTTTAAAAACTTGCCCTATTTGCTTGAAAACTACTGAATCGCTCGTTGCTGTGTCTTGTGCTGGTTGTCTATACCCTTATGACAATCAGCACTCCTTTTTGCATTTTGATTATTTTGAATACTTGCAATATTCGGCGGTTAATTCGGTTAAAGCACACGATTTTTTTATTCAGAATGCGGCTTTAAATCCTTGCGTATTTTGCGGTGCGGATGCGGTTTTACAAGATAAATTAATTTCGATGTATGAAAGATATTATCCAGCGGATAACAACACATCAGCCAAATACAAAGATACGCTAAGAGCTGAGGCTTTTTTTATCGGCTGCACGGGCTGCACCTTTGCAACTGAATACCTATTTTTATATCAGTTTTATGGGTTTTATGACTATTTAATTGATGCTTGGAATAGTGGCAAAAGTAGATTAAATCTCATTCGATATTCTGATCTGCGTTTACCTGATTGGGCTATTAATTACCAACTGCTTAAAACCTTAAAAAAATACGCTGCGGATTATCAAGAAAAATTCAATCCTCAGTTTAGTTTGTTTCCTGATTTACCAATACCCGCGCCATTGTCCAAACGACAAGCCGCCGCGATTGCTTTGCAAAATATGTCTGAATTATATGCAGCTTACTAAAATGGATTCTAATCAAGATTTTATGCCTAAATTTTCGCCATTTTTTCAGCAAATGAAAACGTTGGGCATTGCCCCTTATTATCATTCTGTTTTTGATTCTTTAGAAAAAAATCCTACTACCCCCACAGCTAATAGGGGGGTAAGGATTCCAGCTCCTGAATACTGTCCACTTTCTAAAGTTGAGGCTTTGGGTTTTTCATCTTCTAAAAATTATCAGCCTGTGGAGGATTTTAAAATTTTTGCCGTTGGTCATGGTGCTAGGTCTAATTTAATTCGCCTTCCCACTTGTTTGAATGATGTTGATGCGAATGTTTCCTTTATTGATTGGATAAATTTTACCTTTAAAAAATCCGATTATTTTAACTCTGTGTTTTCTATGGGCGTTTCTGACCTTAAAGATGTTGGTTTAGATTTTGATTCGCAGATTGTTTATGACTTATCGCGTTTTTTAGTCGGTGTTTTTGGTTTTGGCGTTATTTCTGAACGTGCTAAAGGTATTTATTTTTACAGTCGCGGCTTTGATTTAGGGGCTGCTGATAAGAATTGGGGTCAAGTTGGTATCGGTGGGCAACAAGATACGGTGATGGTTTCTATTCAGGCTCAAGGCTTGTTAGCTGCTCGGTCGGGTTGGGAAAAACGTCTTTATGATTTTATGACCAAAATCCCTAATGCAAAGATAACCCGTATTGATTTGGCACATGATTCCTTTGATTCCAAAAAATCATTAACCGACTATTTTCAGATGTATTTGGCGGATTTGTTTAGTTTGTCTTGGCGGCGACCTACTGTCGAGCAGCGTGGCGACTGGGTTAATGATAGCGATAAGGGGCGAACGCTTTATATCGGTAAGCGTCAATCTGGAAAGCTTTTGCGGATTTACGAGAAAGGTTTGCAACTTGGTGGCGGTTTTTCTGCCATGTTTCCCAACTGGGTGCGCGTTGAGCTTGAACTGCATAACGAACAGCGCGAACTTTCTTGGGATATTTTGTTAAAGCCTGGTTCTTACTTGGCGGGTGGTTATCCTGCTTTGCAAGATATTTGCAAAGAGCAAACTGTTTTAAAAACTAAGGAGAAAACTCTTAAGCTGATTGTTGACCGTGTTATTGAGCTTACACGTCATCAATTCGGTAGATATATTTATCTTGTTTCCAGCTTGTTCGGTGTTGAGCAGGCTTTTCAAATTTTAACCCATGAGAAGGAGCAAACACCCAAACGTTTAGACCTTGAAAATTATGCGAGTTTTGACCCTCAGAGCTTTTTAGATAATTCTAAAATTGTTTTTAAGCCTATTACTGAAATTTTAGAGGCTTTTGGTCACTCGTTTATAAATTATGACGATTTTAAAACCCCCGTTCCTTTTTGATAGGAGATTAAATTATGGCTGTTATGAATATTATCGGTGTGCAAAAAGTTAAAGGCTCTGTCGATGGCAATTCTTTTGATTTTTCTCGCGTTCATGCGATTGCAATGCTTGATATGAGAGATACCAACAAAGGTTATGCAGGTATTGAGCTTCGTGCCCTTCCTGCTGTTTCTGATAAATATTTAAGTTTTGACTTTAAACCTCAAGGCATTCCTTTTGAGGTTGAAGTTACTACCGTTGCTGCTGGTAAAGGAACTTTTAAAGAAGTCATTATTTCAATGACTCCAGTTTCTGAATTGCCTAAAAAGGCTGCTTAATCATGGCTTTGGTATATCAATGCAGTAGCTTTCATTATGACAACTCTCTTTTAGTTTGTGATTCTGCTGCATGGGTGGATGTGTCGGATGTCACCCAGACTTACCTTTCTGTAACTGATCCGGCGTTTTTGCAATTGTTGGAGTCAACATTACCTTTTTTTGCTCTGGCTTTTGTGTTTAATTTTTTGTTTAAGTTCATTATGAACAGGTGATTATTATGAATAATAATATTTTAAAAGGTCTTATTTCAGCTGGTGTTCTTTTGTCGGTTTCTACTGTTGCTGGTGCTGCTGTTGATGTTTCTGCGGCTACGGATATTATTTCCGGTGATGCCACTACAGCCATTGAAGCAGTTGGTGGTGCTATTCTCGCTTTAGCTGGTCTTGCTATCGCCTTTAAATGGGCAAAAGCTTCTATTTTTGGTTAATCGTTAAATGATTGACTTGTTTAATTCAACATCTGGAATTGTTTTTGTTGTCTGGTTGATGGCACTTTCAATTCTGTTTCGTCCTTGAATTGGGGAAAGCTGGTTACTATGAAAATTTTGTTTTTAGTTCGATTTTTTGTGGTAATCGGCTTTCTTTTTAGTTCGGTTTGTTTTGCTGATAATTTTCCTTCTAGGGATGGTGATACTTTTTATTCTACCGAAGCTGAAGCTTATGCTGCTTGTCTTGCTGTTGATGCTGGCTGTGCTCGTGCTTCTGGTACAGTTAATCATTTTCCTTATTTTTCTGAAGGCAGAACTTATAACCGTTATATTTTTACGGGCTGCTCCGGTTCTACGCCTGTTACTGGTTTAACTACGGGTTTATGCTTTCCTTCTCAGTGTTCCGTTAATGTTGATATTCTTCATTTAGCAGGCACTTATACTCCTTCTTATCAGTCTTATTCTCTTAGTAATACTGCTAATTATTGTTATGAGTCTTGTTCTGCTATTTATCAGCCTTCCGATAATGTTGAATCTTGCTATCTTCTTGGTGGTGTTAATGTTTGTCGGCTTGATTTAGCTTATAAAAAAACTGGTTCTTCTTGTTCTGGTACTTCTTTTCCAGTTTTTACCATTTCTTTAAAACCATGTGGCCACACTTGGGAAACTCGTGACCCTGTTACTCATATTTGCAACCCTGAACCATGCTCTTTAGATTGGCAGGAAAGAAATTCTAGCGGTGTTTGTGTTAATAAACTTTGTCCCACTCCTTCGGATGTTCGCTCTTCCTTAACTGGTCTTTGTTTTCCCAGTAAGTGCCCTAATGGTGGCACTCGTGACCCTGTAACTGTTTTATGTGCTAGTTCTTCTAATAATTCCAATAATCAAACGTCCGCGCCCACACCTTCTAACTCTACCTCTGCCGCACCTGCTAACTCTTCCAGTGCTGCCGCTACTGATTCGGCTGCTGCTGCTTCCTCGGCTTCTAGTTCTGCCTCTTCTCAAACAAGTGTTAAGCCTCCTTCCTCGGCTTCTGCCTCTGATAATTCTGCTGCAACTGCGACTAACACCGCTATTTCTGCTGATAATTCTGCCGCTACTGCAACTAATACCAAAACGGCTGCTGATAACTCTGTTGTTGTTGCCACCAATACTAAAACGGCTGCTGATAATTCCGCTGTTGTTGCCAACAATACTAAATCCATTGCTGATAACTCTGCCGCTACTGCTAATAATTCTAAAATTTCGGCTGATAATTCTGAGGCGATTGCACAAAATACGGCTGTTACGGCTGAAAATACTATGGCTATTAAGGATGCTTTGGAGAAGTCCGGTGCTGCTGCTTCTGCTGATTGTACGCCTTCCGGTGCTGTTGTTAGCTGTGATGCTGACCCTGTTAATTGTGCTTTGCTTTCCACTCAAGCTAGTTTTAATTGTGTTCCTACTGATGACGCTGCTCCTGATGCCACAATTTCGCTTGATTCTTCAACCTCTGATTCACTTGCTGAAGGTTTAACCTCTGATTTTCATTCTAATGATGTTACTGAGGATTTAACCGATATGCTTGACTATTCCGGTTATGGTTTAGACCGCTCTTGTCCTGCTCCTAATACTTATCAATTGGGTTCTTTGGGTAGTTTTTCGGTTGATATTTCTATTTTTTGCGACCTTGCTGAAATTGTTGGCGTTTTTGTTGTTGCTTGTGCCTCTATTATTTCCCTTCGTATTATTTCGGTTTAATTATCATGGCTGCTTTTTTTACTCTCATTGTTAATTTTTTACGCGCTCTTTTTCCTCAGGCTATTTTTGCCTTTTTTGGGTTACTTTCTACGCTTTTAGTTCCTTTTTTATCCAAGATATTAGCCTTTTTAGGTTTAACCACTTTTACTTTATACGGTCTCCAAGCTGTTCAGGATGTCTTAAAGGATAATTTTTTATCCTCCTTTGATTCCTTGCCTGCTGATGTTTTGGCAATTGTTGGCATTATGAAACTTGATGTTGCTTTCTCTTTGATTTCCTCGGCGGTTGTTGTTCGGCGTGTTTTGGGTGGTTTTAGTCGCTCCACCGATTCCATTTCTAATACTAAGATTTTACCTAATTTACCGAATAAAAATGTTTGAATTAGATACCGGTGCGCCTGGCTCTGGTAAAACTTTATCAGTTATTGATAGGCTGAAAGATGGTGTTAAATTTCCCGGTCGTGATGATTTTCGCCCTATTTATTACTATGGCGTAACGTTGTTACCTGAGGATAATCCTACTTTAAAATGGACTAAACTCCAGAATCCTAAAATGTGGCATGAGGAAGTTCCTGATGGTGCGATTGTGTTTATTGATGAGGTTCAGGAGCATTTCCCCGTTAGGAGTCCTACTAAAGATGTTCCTGATGGTTTAAAAGCTATTGAGCGTCATCGTCATCGCGGTATTGATATATTTTTCACAACTCAACATCCGGCTATGCTTGATGTTCATGCGCGGCGGTTGGTTGGTGAGCACGTTCATTTTAAGCGCAATTTTGGCGCGCCTTTTTCGGTGCGTTATCGTGCTAACGAATGTATGGAAGACCCAAAAGATTATCATTCTTTGCAAAAGGCTGATAAATCAACTTTTAAATATCCTGCCGCTACTTTTGCGCTTTATAAAAGTGCAGAAGTTCATACCCATAAGTTTAAAATTCCTAAACTTGTATATTGGTTTTTTATTTTGATTCCGTTGATTGTTTATTTTGCTCATTCTGGTTTTAATGCTTTGACTCATGGAAAAACTGCTCCGGTTTCTGATCCTAAAGTTAACTCCACTTCTGCTGCTGTTTCAAATTCTAATAATTCTTCATTAGTTAATAATCCTGTTTTGACGTTAGATAGTTTTAAACCGCTTATTCCCAATATTCCTGCATCTAGTCAGGCTTATCAATCGTCATGGAGACCTAAATCCGCTCCCATTGTTTCTTCTTGTATTGGTACATCTAAAAATTGCCGTTGTTATTCCCAGCAAGGTACATTGTTAGCGGTCTCTCCTGATTATTGTCTTTATATTTTGGCGAATGGCACTAACTACGACCATACACTTACAGATAATCGTTTTTCTTCGGATTCTAGCCATGTCAAAACTAAATAATTTTCTGTTTTTAATAGGCTTTATTTTTTCGTCCGTTGTTTTATCTGATGAAAGAATATCGCTCAATTTTAAACAGATTCCGCTTTCTGAGGCTTTTAATACTTATGCCGATTACACCAAGCAGAATGTTGTGATTGATTCTAAGCTTGATGAAATTGTTGATATGCGGCTCAATAATTTAACCGCCAAACAAATTCTTGATGTTTTGGTTGATATGTATGATTTGCAGGTTATCCACAAAGGCACGGTTTTAATTATTATGCGGCTTTCTGATTATGAGAATCGCCATAAGTCCAAGAAAACTGCTGTTATTCCTATTCATCACTTAGACGTGGCTACTCTGCTTACAACGTTACAAATTCGCTCATCTGGCTCTATGGCTTCTGCTTCTGGCGGTTCGGCGGCGGGTTCTTCTGGCGGTTCTAATAATCAAAACAGTGTTGAAGCTAATTTAGAAACAAATTCAATTGTGTTACAGGGTAATTCTTCATTTATTCAGCGTACCCGCTCCATTATTGAATCTTTGGACAAGCCCCAGCAACAAATCAAAATTACCGCTAAGTTAGTGAGCAGTTCTGTTACCGATATTGCTAATCTTGGCTTAAAAGTGAATTCTTCCATTGGTGATTCTAATGTTAGCGGTTTGGTGAATTTAGGTGTTGCTGCTTCCTCGGCGTTTTCCTTTTTCATTTCCAAAGCTGGCTATTTTTTGCTGCAACTTGAGTTGCAAGCACTTGAAGAACTTGGCAAGGCTGAAATTGTTTCCGCGCCTTCCATTTTTACCTTGAATAACAAGTTATCCACAATTCAGCAAGGAACACAAATTCCTTTTCAAGTTCAAGACCAAAATGGTTCTTTCCATACTGAATTTAAGGATGCTGTTTTAAAAATGGATATTTTGCCGCGCTATACAGGTGAAGAAATTATTTTAGATGTGTTTGTCTCTAAAGATAATCCATCGGCGGCGGTTAGTGCTGGCTTGACCATTGATAAGCGACAACTGAAAACTTCTGTGCGGTTGCAAAGTGGTCAGACTGTTGTACTTGGTGGGATTTCTGATGTTTTGCACAATCATATAACTGATCGTGTTCCTTTTCTTTCCGATTTGCCTTATATCGGTGGGTTATTTATTTCTAATACAGATAATAAAACAGATAAACAGCTGGTTGTTTTTATTACGCCTGAATTAGTGGCAAGTGCAGAAAAAGATAAGGCTAAGTGAGGGGGGCGGGGCAAGAACGCAGATTTATCGCGCTTGCCCCGCCCTTTTGTTTTTATATTGTTTTGAGGGTTTTTATTATGAAATTTATGCGTTTTTTATGTTTTTTTATGCTGCTTTCTTTGAGTGGTTTTGTTAATGCTTCTTCTATTACGATTAAGACTAATCCTGATTTTACTTTGGATAAGGGTCGTGTTTGTTTGCTTAATTCTTTGACTCAAGAGTCTTTTTGTTTCGGTTCAGATTATTATTTTTCTTTGCCTAATGTTATTAATCCGGCTTTTTCTATTGACGATTCCGTTTTAGGTTCTTTTACTATTACTGCGCCTTCTGGTTTATATATTCCTTATATTATTGTTCCTTTTCCTCTTTATTCTGGAACTATTCCTACGGATTTTAAAATTTTTTATGATTCTGCTTTGACTTTGGATAAAGCTAAGGCTTATTCTTTGCTTGATAAACCTGTTAAATCTTCTATTGTTTCTTCTGTTCCATCTGTTTCTTCTGTTGTTGTTTCTTGTTTGGTGGTTACTGGTTCTTCTGGTTCTTATACTACTTATTCTGTTTATGGTTCTGGATTCGGTGTTTCAAAAAATAAATTTTTTAATTCTTTTTCTGATTCTTCCTCTGGTCTTATATCTTGGACTGATACACAAATTGATTTTAAGCTTAAATCATTGGTTTTTCCTTTTGCCGTTGTTTCTAAAACTTTAGGACGTTCTAATTTTATTTATTCTATTACTCCATCTTGTTCTTAGTTTTATATTGATTATTTTTTATGCTTGATATATTAGAGTTATTGAATCGAATTTTGCTAACTTTGAATGAATTAAAAGTTGTTAATCAAGATAGGCTTTGGACTAAACAAGATTTATTGAATTATTTTGGTGTTGGATTAACTACGCTTGATTCTGCGATTATTTCGCATGTGACTTTTCCTAAACCTGTTAAAGTTTCTCAGTCTATGCGATGGATTCCTGAAGAAGTGAAAACTTGGGCTGCGCGTAATCGTGTTTGATTATGGCAAAATTGTGGCAAAAGTTTTTGTAGGCTTTGATTTGTCTAGCTTTGTGAGTGCCGAAGAGAGGACTTGAACCTCCACGAAGTTACCTTCACTAGCACCTGAAGCTAGCGCGTCTACCAATTTCACCACTTCGGCATTAAGATGTGGGGCTTGAAAAGAGCGAGAACTATACAAGTTTAAAGGGTTATTGTCAAAAAAATCACGCCTTTGGCTTGCCAGTGTTCGTTATATAATGCCCACTTTGAATTTGTCAGCCGAAAACCACTATGTTCACCGAAAACCAGCAGCACATTTTGCAACAAGCCAATTTATCTCTGGATGTTTTATCCTCCGCGCGATTAATTGAAATCGTGCAACAGCCTGATTTAGTTTCAGAATTAACTGATGCAGAACTTGAAGAGCTGCTCGCCATTGCCAATGCTTTGTATCGCGGCGGTTCACAGATTGTCAGTGATGAAATTTACGATTTTATCTTGATGGCAGAATTAAAAAATCGCCATCCGCAGCATCCATTTTTAAATCAAGTTGAACCAGAACCCGCTTTTTATGGCAAAACTGTGGAATTGCCAACCAAAATGCTTTCCACCGATAAAGCTTACAGCGTGACAGAAATTGAACGCTGGGCAGCGCGAATTGAAAAAGCGGCTGTTGAGTTGGGAAAAGATTTTTCCACGCTGAATTTTAAAGTCACGCCCAAATTAGACGGTTATGCCGCTTACGATGATGGCGAAAAGCTTTACACGCGCGGCGATGGCGTGAAAGGCACGGATATTAGCCGTGTATTTGAGCGCGGTTTGCAAGTGGCAAATCAAGGCGCACGCGGTTTAGGTGCAGGCGAAGTGGTGATTAGTAAAAGTTATTTTGCCAACCATCTTGCCGCGCAGTTTGATAATAGCCGAAATTTTCAAGCCAGTATTATCAAAGAAAAAGACCTCAGCCCTCATGCCGAGCAAGCGATTAAGAATAATGCAGCGGTGTTTTATCCGTTTGCGTTGTTGCCGTGTTGGATGGGAACAGCGCAGGCGTTATTTGCTGATTTTGAAAACATTATCAAAAGTATTTGGCATCAGTTGGATTTTGATGTGGATGGCGTGGTGCTGGAAGTGATTGATAATGAAATAAAAGATTTGATGGGCGCAACGCGACATCATCATCGTTGGCAGATTGCGTATAAAGAAAATTTGAATAGTGCGGAAGTGAAAATTTTGGCAGTCACGCCGCAAACTTCGCGTTCTGGACGAATTACCCCTGTTGCAGAATTAGAGCCGACACGCTTAAGTGGGGCGTTAATTCAACGAGCGACGGCGCATAATTATCAAATGGTGGTGGATAAAGGGATTGGTGCGGGGGCGATTATTCGTTTAGCGCGTAGTGGCGAAGTGATTCCTAAAATTGAAGAAGTTTTAACCGCCGTTACGCCTGACATTCCCACACATTGCCCCAGTTGCGCACAGGAATTAATTTGGGATGGTGATTTTCTGCTGTGTACTAATAACATCAATTGTCCGGCGCAAGTTTCTAATACGATGGAACATTTTTTCAAAGTGTTAGGCAATAACGATGGTTTTGGCGCGGCAACGATTGCAAAACTTTATGCGCATGAGATTCGCACGATTGCGCAGATTTATCCATTGCAGGCGGAAGATTTTATCGCAATGGGATTTGGTGCAAAGCAAGCGGCGAATTTAGTCAATCAATTGGCGCGTAGTCGTGGTGAGGCGATTGAGGATTGGCGGTTTTTGGCGGCGTTTGGTGTGTTTAGAATGGGTTTAGGCAATTGCGAAAGATTATTAAATCATCATCCGTTGGAGGCGATTTTTAGTTTATCCGAAGCGGATATTGTGGCGATTGAAGGTTTTGCGGAAAAAACGGCTGCGGTGGTGACGAAAGGTTTTCAGCGCATTCAACCATTATTTCAAGAAATTTATGCGTTGGGGTTTAATTTGAAAAGCAGTAGAGACGTAAAATTTTACGTCTCTACAGAGGAACAATCAGCGCATCCGTTAGCTGGAAAATTGATTGTGTTTACCGGAACAATGGTTCAGGGTTCGCGTGATGAGATGAAACGGCAAGCGAAAGCGTTTGGTGCGAAAGTGGGTGATGCGGTTTCTAGCAAAACGGATTTATTGGTGATTGGTGAAAAAGTCGGTGCAACAAAATTACAAGCTGCACAAGATAAAGGCGTTAAAATTGTTACCGAAGCGGAATATCTTGAATTAATCGCCTGAAAATATTAATAAAATCAAAGAAATAAATATTTAATGAAAAAATACAACTTATCATTTATCAGCGATGCTGATTTATTCAATCACGTTAAAGAAACGGTCGAAAAATATCGCTTTACCATTGATTTGGCTGAATTTAATAAAAATATCATTGACCCAATTAAGCTAACTTTTGATGCAAAGGTTTATGATAAAAGCGTCCAAGCTGTTGTTGAATCAGAGATTTTGCGGCAATTGGATAAATCAAATACCAATCACATTGGTTATTTTCACCAAAATATTTTCAAATATCTGGGAAATGGTTGGCGTGTTCCTGATAGTGGTTTTGATGTAGTAAATGACACGCAGAAAATTTATGTTGAAATGAAGAACAAGCACAACACCATGAATTCTTCATCTTCGCAAAAAACCTATATGCGAATGTTATCAGCGACTGTTAAAGAACCTACGGCAATCTGTATGCTAGTCGAAGTGATTGCAACTAAAAGCCAAAATATTCAATGGGTTGTAAGTTTAGATGGTGAGCGCACTATCCATGACAATATTCGTAGAGTTTCAATCGACAAGTTTTATGAATTAGTCACAGGTGATTCAACTGCATTTAAACAATTATGCGAAAAATTACCCACAGTGATTGAAGATGTCGTTTTTTCTTTATCACAAAAAAATAGCGTCAATACCGTTTTTGCAGAGCTTGAAAAAATATCTCCGAATTTATCGAAAAGCTTGTATTTATTAGCCTTTAAAAAATACCAAGGCTTTGAGGATTTTGAACTATGAGTTTTAGTTCAATTGAATTATTTGCAGGAGCAGGCGGTTTAGCATTAGGTTTGGAAAAAGCAGGATTTGAGGCTGTGTTACTTAATGAAGTCGATAAACATGCGTGTGCAACTTTGCGTCAAAATCGTCCAAACTGGAATGTTATAGAAGGCGGCATTGAAAAAATCGACTTCACTTCGTACCGTAATAAAGTTGATTTTGTTTCAGGCGGTTTTCCTTGCCAGTCATTTTCTTATGCAGGCAACCAGCGTGGTTTTGATGATGTACGCGGTACATTGTTTTTTGAATTTGCTCGTGCAATTGCTGAAATTCAACCAAAAGTTTTTTTAGCTGAGAATGTAAGAGGATTATTAAATCACGATGGCGGGCGAACTTTAGCAACAATTGAAGCAGTCATTGCAAACTTAGGTTATACGCTAGTCGGTTCATCGGTTTTAAAAGCGATGTATTATCGCGTTCCGCAAAAACGTGAGCGTTTGTTTTTAGTCGGTGTTCGTAATGATTTAGCAGATAAAGCAGATTTTTCTTTTCCTAAGCCGCATGAACGCTTAATGACTTTGCGAGATGGTTTAAAAGCGGGTGAATTGTATGATTGCGATGTACCCGAATCTATTGGTCAAATTTATCCAGCTAAAAAGAAAGCCGTGTTAGATTTAGTTCCACCGGGCGGTTGCTGGCGACATTTACCTGATGCAATACAACGCGAGTACATGAAAAAAAGTTATTTTTTAGGGGGCGGCAGAACAGGAATGGCGCGGCGATTATCATGGGATGAGGCAAGCTTAACACTGACGTGCGCACCCGCTCAAAATCAAACAGAACGCTGTCATCCTGATGAAACGCGACCTTTAACTGTGCGTGAATATGCTCGTATTCAAACTTTCCCTGATAATTGGGAATTCAAAGGAACAATGTCAGCGCAATACAAACAAATTGGTAATGCTGTTCCTGTTAATTTGGCTTGGGCTGTAGGAAATAGCTTGATTCATTTACTTAATAGCTTAGATAAAACCGTAGAAAAACTGAATCAATCCAACTGTTTACAAACACTCTAACGCTTGTTTCACGACTGCCAGTCCTCGCAGGACTGGCAGTCGTAGCCTGATTACAAATGAATATAAACCCGCGTTTGGCAACTCACACGATTAAACAACTCAATCACATCCGCATTTTTCATCCGCACACAGCCATGCGACTCTGGCAAACCTTGCAACAAATGATCGGGGCTGCCATGAATATAAATATACCGCCACGCCGTATCGACATTTCCATAACGATTTTTATGCGGCTCTAAACCACCCAGCCACAAAATTCGGCTTAAAATCCAATCGCGCTGCGGAAATTGTTCAGCTAATTCAACACTATAGACTTCACCAGTCGCGCGTCTGCCAATAAAAACACTATTGATTGGCTGCCCGTCACCAATTTTTGCCCGAATCCGATGCCAACCGGTTGGCGTACAACCGCTGCCCATGACTTCGCCCGCACCGTTTTTCGCGGTAGAAATAGGATAAGTGCACATAATTTTGCCATTTTCAATCACTGAAAGTTGTTGATTAGCAATTGAAATATCTAAATAATCGAGAATGATTTTATTCATCAAATTTCCGTTGTGAATAAAACCTTTCAGGTCTTAAAGACCTGAAAGGTTTGGTTGTTTTCCAAAGCCCATAATACATGCTCACGCACCAATTCTGAGGGGTGATTTTGTTTCGCCAACAATGCTTGTTGCACTTGCATAGAAGATTTAGCATTCCCCAACGCCACCGCAATATTGCGCAACCAGCGTTCATGCCCAATGCGCCGAATTGCCGAGCCTTCCATTTTGCGCAAAAACGCTGTTTCATCCCACGAAAAGGCTTCAATTAATTGCAAACTATTTAAATTATGCCGAGGATTAAAATCGTGTTCTTTAGAAATTTTCGCAAAACGATTCCAAGGACAAATTAATTGGCAATCATCACAACCATAAATGCGATTACCAATAGCTTTACGAAATTCAACCGGAATTGCGCCGTGTAATTCAATGGTTAAATACGAAATACACCGCCGCGCGTCCACTTGATAAGGCGCGACAATCGCTTGCGTTGGGCAAATATCCAAACACGCCACGCATTTTCCACAATGCGCTTCACTGGCATTATCGCTAGGCAATTCTAAATCCGTATAAATTTCGCCTAAAAAAAACCATGAACCGGCTTTGCGATTAATTAAATTAGAATGTTTACCAATCCAACCTAATCCCGCTTTTTCTGCAATCGCTTTTTCCAAAACCGGCGCACTATCCACAAAAGCCCGATAACCAAACACGCCGATTTCGGCTTGGATTTTTTCTGCCAATGTTTGTAAACGATTGCGCAATACTTTGTGATAATCACGCCCTAACGCATAGCGAGAAATAAACGCGGCAAGCGGATTTTTTAATAATTCTTCACTTTGCGTCATCGGTTCGGGCAAATAATCCATCCGCACAGAAATCACGCTGCGTGTGCCTTCTTGCAATAATGGCGGGCGTGAACGTTTTAAGCCATGTTTGTGCATATAATCCATTTCGCCATGAAAACCTTTTTCTATCCAATTTTCTAAATGCTTTTCTGCCGCGCTTAAATTAATATCGCTAATTCCTACTTGCGAAAAACCTAATTCTTGCCCCCATTGTTTTATTAATAAAGGTAACTCGGTTAAAATACTTAAGCTTAAATCTTTCATGGTTTATCACAACGACAATATAAGTCCGCTATTCTAGCTAATCTCATGCAAAACTTTCCCACTAAATTATATCAAGCACAGCAAGTGCGCGAGCTAGACCGAATTGCTATTTCGCAATACGGGATTGCTGGAATTGTGTTAATGCAAAAAGCAGCGGCGGCAGTTTGGGCTAAAATTCAACAACGCTGGGCGACAATAAAAAGCGTTTGCGTGTTTTGTGGCGCGGGCAATAATGCTGGTGATGGTTATTTAATTGCCACATTAGCTTTGCAAGCAGGTTTAGACGTTTGCGTTTATAGTTTGATTGACATTGAAAAGCTGAATGGCGATGCGGCAACGGCTTGCCAAATTTATCAACAAGCCGGCGGCAAAATCACGCCGTTTTCTGCTGACATTCCATTAACATCGCCATTAATTGTCGATGCTTTACTCGGCACAGGCTTAGCGCGAGAGGTAAGTGGCAATTATGCACAAGCTGTGCAAATGATAAATCATTGTAAATGCTCAGTCATTTCAGTTGATATTCCATCGGGTTTAAATGCAGATACTGGAAAAATCATGGCTTATGCCGTAAAAGCCGATGTAACTGTCACTTTTATTGCCCTGAAACAAGGTTTATTCACCGCAGATGGTGCGGAATATTGTGGTGAAATCGTGTTTGCGGGTTTAGATATTCCACCAGAAGTCTTTCAAACCGTTTCACACAGTGCAGAACGTGTAGAAAAACCATTGCTGCCGCACCGCAATCGTAATAGTCACAAAGGCAGTTATGGGCATGTGTTAGTGATTGGCGGTGAAATAGGATTTTCCGGTGCAGCGCGTTTGGGGGCAGAAGCCGCCTTGCGCACAGGGGCTGGTTTGGTCAGCCTGGCAACCCGTGCCGCTCATGCGAATGTATTAAATGTTGGACGTTTTGAATTAATGTGTCATCCGGTGGAGAAAGTTTCAGAACTTCAGCCGTTATTGGCTAAAGCCAGTGTGATTGCAATCGGCATGGGCTTAGGACAACAAGCGTGGGGACGTGCATTATTTGCAGCGGCAATTTCACAACCGCAACCTATGATTATTGATGCTGATGCGTTAAATTTATTAGCACAAACGCCACGCTATCAAACCCATTGGATTTTAACGCCGCATCCGGGTGAAGCCGCACGCTTATTAAATTGCACCAGCGCGGAAATAAACGCAGATCGTTTTGCGGCGATTAAAAAAATTCAAGCCACTTACGGCGGTGTTTGTATTTTAAAAGGTGCTGGCACTTTGATTTTTGATGGCGCAGAAATGTTTATCTCCACCACAGGCAATCCCGGTATGGCTTCGGGCGGGATGGGCGATGTGTTATCGGGCATCATCGGCGGATTATTAGCACAGGGTTACTCTTTAATAGAAGCTGCAAAAATGGCGGTTTATTTGCACGGCGCGGCGGCTGATTTTGCGGCGGAACAAGGTGAACGTGGTTTAGTTGCCAGTGATTTAATGCCAATGATTAGGAAGTTAGTCAATTGAATTTTGAATTAAAAACAGTCGAAGACACCGAAGCTCTCGGTGCAAAATTATGGGAAATCCTGCCCCCGAAAAGCTTAGTTTTTTTAAATGGCGACTTAGGGGCAGGAAAAACGACCTTAGTGCGCGGCGTGTTGCGTGCGACAGGCTACACAGGAGCGGTGAAAAGCCCAACTTTCACCATTGTGGAAGAATATTTAATCGGCGAACGTAAAATTTTACACTTTGATTTATATCGACTCACAGATCCTGAAGAACTGGAGTGGATAGGAATTCGCGATTATATGGCGCAGACAAGTTTATGTTTTATTGAATGGTCAGAATTAGGACGCGGTTTTTTACCTGAGCCTGATTTAATCTTAAATTTAGCGATTAATGGACACTATCGCACGGTAGAAATGTTAGCGAATTCTAAAAATGCCGAAAGTTTTCTTACTGCAATACTGGAAAAACAATAACCTACTGCTATAATTTAAACAAAAGTATCATTATCATTTGGGGAGAGTATGAGAGTTTTTCAGAAGATTGTTTTAATTGCGGGATTGCAATTATTATCTGTAACCGCTATTGCAGGACAGGCGCGTGTTGATTCTGTACAGTTTTTAAGCGATTCAACTGGGTCGCGAATGGTTTTTGATGTTTCAGCCGCTATCTCTAAAGGTGTATTTTTATTAAATAATCCAGCGCGATTAGTGATTGATCTGAAAAATGCACGCCTTATTAAAGGTTTGCCACAGCCTTCGGCAAATCATCCATTGTTTGCAAAAGTGCGCAGTGCAGAACGAAATAATACCGATTTACGAGTGGTTGTGGATTTGAAAAAAGAATTTTCACAACGGAATTTAAAAATTGCAGCCGATAAATCTGCAACACATATTGTGGTTGGTGTGCTCAATAATGAAAAAACACCGCTCGTGAGTGAAAAACCACGCGAGCGCGTCGCTGAAAAAAGTATTCCTAAAGCGGTGGATGTAGCTCCACCTCCTGAAATAGACGCTAAAAACAGCGAGCCTGAAATTAACGCTGAATCTGAAGCAGACAATGTAGTCGTTAAAGATGCTTTTAAGAAAAACCAAGAAATTGTGATTGCTATTGACGCAGGACATGGCGGCGTTGATTCTGGCGCACAAGGTCACGGTGGGACTCAAGAGAAAAGAGTGGTTTTTTCGATTGCTAATCGCTTAGCACAAATGGTGAATGCGCAACCCGGAATGCGGGCTGTGATGGTGCGTAAAGGCGATTACTATATTGGTTTAAGAAAACGCATGGAAATTGCTCGCGAGGCAAAAGCAGATTTATTTGTTTCCATTCATGCGGATGCGATTAGCGATACCAGTGTGAAAGGGGCTTCTGTTTATACTTTATCGAATACAGGGGCTTCAAGTGAAGCTGCTCGTTGGTTAGCAAACAGTGAAAACTCGGCGGATTTGGTTGGCGGTGTGAGTTTAGATGATAAAGATGACGTGTTAGCATCGGTTTTATTAGATTTATCACAAACAGCGACAAAAGAAGCAAGCCGTAGCGTCGCTAGTAAAATCTTGAAGTATTTCAATGAAATGGGAAAAGTCCATAAAAATGAAGTGCAAAAAGCCGGATTTATGGTGTTGAAATCGCCCGATATTCCATCCATTTTGGTTGAGACTGCGTTTATTTCAAATCCTATTGAAGAGAATGAATTGCGCAGAAGCGAGCATCAAACGAAAGTGGCAAATGCTGTATTTAAAGGAATCGCCAGTTACTTTAGAGAATACGCGCCAGCTGGAACACGCATGGCTTCATTACGCTAAGATTTTTTAAGTTTTGTAAAAAAAAGAAAAGGGAGCAATTGCTCCCTTTTTTATTATTAACGAAAGCATCACCTTAATTTAAATAGTACAATCAAAGTTTTAGGATATATTGGAGTGCAAGCTCTGCTTGCTATATTTGGCAGAGCCTGACTTTCTTAGATTCTATGCTCTGCTGAAAAATCTACTCAATGACTAATCTCTTTGAAACATCACTAGCTATATTTTCACCCATTTAGCTAAAAAAACCTCTAAAAACTGTTGCAAAATAACTACATAAACCTTGTTATCGTAGCTTTTAAACGACCTTTATAAGGTTTTGTCACACAACTGTCATAAAACTGTCACGAAACCGTCACTTTTCTACATTAACCTTGCCTGAATTTTAAAACTACTTAAGAGCAATGGCATGAAATTATCCAAACTTACATTAGCGGTGGTTGCCGCTTTAGGGGCAAGCGTGTCGTCAGCCGCATTTGCGATTGATTTTTACGTTGATACAAAAACGAAACAAATTTTTGCTGAACCCGGAAAAAACCGGGTAAAAATGGGGTCTTTTGAGCAAGTTACTAATAGTGCGACTCAAAAAGAACTTGCTGAGGAAAAAAAGGCTATTGAAGAAGTTAAGGAAGAGCTTGAGTTAAAAGATAATGCAATCAAAGCTTTAGAAGAAAAAGTAGTCTCGGTAAAAGAAGACAAAGCTAAAAATGATGAAAAATGGTTTAACAAAATCGCTGTTCGCGGTTATACGCAAATGCGTTATAACCTAGGCTTATCTGGCAGAATATCATCAGGTCAACAACCTGCTTTAGCTTCAACAGGTGACGGCTCAATTGGCAATAATACTGGCTTCTTCTTACGTCGTACTCGCTTAGTATTTTCTGGCGATATGAATGATTATTTGTCTTTATATATTCAATCTGATTTAGCTTCTAGCACAGGCGTTGCTGGTGGTGCGTTACATTTTGCGCAATTGCGTGATGCCTATGCTGATATACATTTTGATAAGGCACATGAATATCGCGTCCGTGCGGGTATTTCTAAAACGCCTTTTGGCTGGGAAAACTTACAATCCTCACAAAACCGCTTAACTCTTGACCGTGCAGATGCTTTAAACAGTGCAACTCCAGATGAACGCGATTTAGGGTTAATCGCGTATTGGACTCCAACACATGTACAAAAACTGTGGAAAGATTTGTCTAAAAAAGGTTTAAAAACATCAGGCGATTACGGGATATTAGGTGCAGGTATTTATAACGGTCAAGGACTTAACCGTGCAGAACAAAACGATGATTTATATGTAGTCGCTCACTCGACTTATCCTTTAGAACTGGGCTTTATGGGCGATTTCTTTAACGGACAAGTATTAGAAGTCGGTGCGGATGCCATCTCTGGAAGATTTACTCCAGTAACAGCCGCTTATACTCCGTTTGGAACTAAAGCTATTGCTCCTGCAACAACTTCCAAAGGTATTCCAGCAGTAAAAGGCGATGGACTTGGCAGAATCAGTGAAGACCGTGTAGCAGTTCATGCTGTTTTATTCCCACAACCTTTCGGTTTACAAGCTGAATGGAACTGGGGGAAAAGTGGCGGGCTAAACAAAGACCTTGGAGCAAATGGCACGATTGAAAGACGCGCTCTACATGGTGGTTATGTACAAGCTATGTATAAGTTTGATAAAGTTTTCGGCACAGAAGGCACGATGATTCCCTATGTGAAATGGCAAACTTATAAAGGTTCATGGAAAAAAGATACCAATATGCCTTATATTTCAACTTCTGAGCTAGAAGCAGGCGTTGAGTATCAAATTATGAAAGCTTTAGAATTTACAGTTGCTTATTCTGATATGAGCCGTACTAATGACAGTGCTTACGCTCAAGCGGACGGTCGTTTGTTAAGAATGCAGTTGCAGTTTAACTACTAAAAAACGCTTGATTTAGGACAGGCAGTCCTTTAACTGCCAGTCCTGAGTTTTAAACGAGACCTTCCAGGTTTTAAAAACCTGGAAGGTCTTTTTTTTGCAGCCTACTCAACTTTATAATCGCTCAAATTTCTAAAAACTTTTAAGACGACCAGTCGTCTTAAAAATTTTCGCATAACTTTTTATAAAAATTGAAAACTACTACTGAGACCTTTCAGGTTTTAAAAACCTGAAAGGTCTTGTGTTATTGCAATCTACAAACTTTTAAGGTATTCAATCAGAGCTGTTTTTTCTTGCGCACTAAAACTCGCTCCAAACTCATGTCCACAACGGCTGTTACCAGAGTTCCGGTTCGTACAATCTGTGGTTTTTAGGGTGTAATTAAACTTAGGTTGAGTCACTGCTAATCCAACATTCACAATGTCGTAAGCAGTCCCTACTTTAAATGAAGCCACGCGACTTGCCGCAGGCTTTAATAACTCTGCTAATGTGGGTACAGAACCATTGTGCAAATAAGGCGCAACTGCCCATATCCCTTTCAGCACGCGTGCTTCATAAGGGTATGAAGGTGTGGTTGAACTGGTGGTAGTTCCGCTCGCTGTTTGTTTTTGAATAAACTGTTTAATATCTGCCAGCGTGCCAAAACCGCCTAAATTTTGTTTGTCAACTGAGCTTACCGCTGTAGCAAAATCTGTCACGGTCATGCCTACTAAATCCACACCGATTTGCTCAGGCGAAGTTAAAAGGGAAGGAAAATAATGCTGAATCATTGCCCCTTCGCCAGCCACAGCCAACACTTTGATAGCCTTATCCACCGCTTTTATCGGTTCATCATTGGGGAATATTTTGGCGTTTTCCATTACGCCTGTTTTCACTTCAGAACCTAGCAAACCTATTTCTCTGGAATCTGTGCCCACATCCACAATCGGTGTTGCCCAAGTTTTGGCTGTAAACGAGCGTAAATCGCCGGTTTTGATGGCATGACAATCTACACAACTTTTATTGCCTTGATTGGGGTCTGGTTTAGCAAACACGGCTTTTCCCGCTGTCACTAAGGCTGCATCCAATGTCCAAGGCCATTTTGGTGCAGCCAATTTCATAATCAGCTCTTCATTAATATTTAAACCGGCAAAATTTGCAGAATTCTCTGCCACATAATTCATTTTTAAAACATTCGTGGGATCTTGTTTTGGATAAAATTTAGCAAACACTCCAGTGACTTCCCCAAGATTGCGCGATAGCCCTAACAACCGATTGCCGTTAGGTGAGAATCCAGCCCATTGCGTATAATCTTGCACGGAGGCATTCCAAAGAAACGGATAACGTGCTGGCGCATCAGCTCGTTTGATATTTTCTGCAATGATATGGTCAGGCGTTGTACCAATATCCAAACCAGTCAAGCGATTGAAAATCATTGAAATCGCATCCAGTCTCCCAAATCCCCAAGCGGGAGTTGGCAATGCTCTGCTGACTAAGGTGTGATGGGGTAAAAACCACTCGTTCACAGCGGCGCGTAATACATCTTCTTCCGGTTTCAACGGCAAATGCCCTAACACGCTGGTCGCAAAGCTTGCAAATGCGGTTGTATCCATCAAAACTGTATTCACTGCTTTATCAAGGTCAGCCATAAAACCTTGAAAATTGCTAATCGCAGGGCCGCCGTCAATCCGATACGAAATACCAGCAACATCAATTTGCCGCGTATGACACGCGGAACACGTCATCCCAAGCGTTTTATCACCATTTTTTTCAATCGCCACACTAAAACCAATCGGAATATTTGGCGTTTTGGGATTCGGTAAATAGCCGTAGCGACTCAAACTAGCCGCCATAAACGGCTGACCATTACTTTGTTTTAAAGCTTGTATCCATTTCAGAGGTATCATCCGTGAGCCTTGATCTTGCACATAATATTGTTGTCGAGCCAAATTCGTCCATTTTGTTCCTTGATTAGTCATTACAACTGCCTCTGTCAAAGAGGGTATCAATCCTGTGATAACGAGCATTGCACTAGCAAACTGTTTGATTAATTTATTGTTTTTCATTTGTTTTCTCCGCCTTAACTTAAGAAATCGCATTCTACAAATGATTATCTAGGCTGAAATTGTCCACGAATGTCACCAAAGTAGGTTTGTCCTGTGGTGTGGAGGTTAAAGTACAAACCTCCCTGTTTAGCGAGAGCTGCCATCCCAGCAACAGTAGATACTTTCAGCGGAGTAGTGCTTGCCAGTGATGGGTCAGGAATAACGCACCCTCGGCTAAGAACGCCAGCGACAGAACCCGCGCCTGATCGGGTGTTTTGAACAATGTCATTATCCGTGATGATCACCGATAAGATGCCATTATCACTAATGTCCTGCTGAACGGTTTGAATGCTGCCTTTGGCAAGGGCAAAATCAATCAGAATCGGCCCTAAAATTCCGGGCACGCCGCAGTGAATATGGAACATATTGATATTCGTCAGTGGAATGCTGCCAAGTTCAATCTTGATGTCGACATACGCTTTGCTTAAATCTTTGCTAAAACGTATCAGACCATCGCCACGATGACCATCTGCCACCCGTTGCGCTCTGGTCATGGAGGGCGTTGTTGACTTGAATGCTGGGTCAGTATTGGCTGGTGTGGCACTTTCTTCATCCGCTTCCTGCCAAGGGCTTGGGAATGCTTCATATTGCTGACCTATCGTTGCTCCTTTAGACGCATCAAGAAGAGGAACAGCTGCAAACACGGATGTGGAAGGTAGCAATGCAATCAGAGGAAGTAAATATAAGGCTTTCATTTTAGTATCTCCTAAATTTTATAATCGTAGTTAAGTCGAGCGACTTACTTTATAAATGTTTTGAAGAGACGAAAATCTAACAGTAAACTGAAAATAAGTTTTGCGAGCTATTAAAAAGCTGATTTAACACACTAAAATGTATGTAATAATTTCTGTAAAAACAATATTTAACATAAAAAATACGGCGACTTTAACTCTAAACCCCTCTCATAGTTTTGCTGTCACTGTTCGGTTTGTTGTTGGCTTTCTATTCGCAACAAATCAACTATTTTCACCGTTTCCACTGATACCGTACAAACGCGGCTTAATAATTCAATGACCTGTTCTTTATAATCCGCGAATTTGTAATGATTAAATTTTTCGGCAATGGTCGGGTCTTTTGGCTTTTTTTCTTTGTACTGGTCTAATATCCATTCTAAGGCACTGCGATTGCCTAATTTATACTCCCACGCCTGCAAAGGAACGCCGCTTAAATGCGTGTTGTCATCTAAAATAATTAAGCCTTTTTCTTTATCCGCTTTTAATTTGGCTTTGGGGATTTTGGCTTGTTCTATATCGTGTCTTTCGAGTGGGAATTGTGCAATTGATTCATAGTTCAAATGTAATTCCATTAATTGTTTTCCCCATTCTGCCCATTGTGCAAAGTTTTCATAATAGGGAATGCGGGGGAATTCGCGTTTTAAATTGAGTTCGTATTTTTCGCGGTAGGCGGGATTGTGCAGAACGGCATAGACATAATGAAAAATGTCGAGCTTTGTAATTTCAGGGGGATTTTCAGGACTGGCAGTCCTTAAAGGACTGCTAGTCCTAGCGGCGTAATGGCTTTTAAATTCGTTTAATGCCCAGTCGGTAATATTGTCGTGGCGGTTGCCTTCTTTGTCGTAAATATATAAGGGCAAGCAATTTGAATCGCCATTAAAATGATAATCTGGTAGGAAACTAGAGGATAGTATATTAAAATCTTTACTTCCAACATTAATGCAAATAACAATATTTTTGTTTTTAATTCCAAAAATGCTAGATAATTGATACTGCATTTCATTTAGTTGTTTACTAAAATACAGTTTTTTCTTTATAAATGGGCGGTACAAGCTATCAATAATTAACGTATCAATCAATTTATATTTAACGCCTTTTTCTAAATCATTTTTAACAGCCCTTGTCCATTTTATTGAATAATCAACAGAATTTCTTATATCTTCTTTTGATTTTCCATGATGTTTTTCAACATCCTGATTATAAATATCAATTAAAAATTCAACCTTTTTGATAAGATTTTCTTTGTTATCATCATAAACCCATTCATCTCTCGCTGTTACAACCCCTAAAGAAAATAATCTAAAAATAGCCTGTTGTGATTTATTGGCTTTAACTTCTTTATCACAAACAGGCATTAAACTTTCAAAATCATTATCGGTTAAATTAATCCAATTGCCTTTATCATCAGGAATAATTTTATCAAACTCAATTTTCTGGAAAGGATTATTTTTAAACCACTCCAATTTATCAATGCGCGGCATTTCATCAGTTAAGGTGAAATAATAAATTTCGGCTTTCTTCATTTAATTAAACCAATTTTCTAATTTTAAATCATCAAAATACTTAAAATCATCCGTATTACGAGTGACTAAAATTAAATTATTGACCTTTGCAACGGCTGCAATTTGCGCATCTATATAAGACGGCGATTTACCAATGCTTTGTAATCTAGCATCCTCTTTACCATGCCAATAAGCAGAATCTAGGGTATAGTCCAATATTTCTAATTCTGAAATTGTTTTTTCAGCGTAAGTAAAAAGCCGTGAACGTTTTTTAGACTCAGGTAATTGATTAACTCCTTTAATTAGCTCATAAACGGTAAAAATAGATAAGGCACAAACTGAATAATAACGTTCAAGTTTTTCAATCACATTTTGATTGGGACTATTTTTTACTGGTTCTGAAATAGTATTTGTATCCAATAAATAAATTAATCTTCCCATTTGAAATCTCGCGTTTTAACTGACTTTCTATAGCTGTCAAAAATAGAAGTATCAATATCAAGCGGCTCTGCTTCAACTTCTTTACGAAACTCTCTTAAAAACTCTGCAAAATTTTGAGTTTTAGTTTTTATTTTTGGTTTCTTTTTTTGGTTGATTAATAACAAACTATAATCTAAAAGCGATTTTCTTTCGTCTAAAGATAAATTGTGCAAATTTGCAACTATCTTTCTATCAATTTCTAATTTAGTCATTTTATTCACCCTTTCTTTTCACTAAACCAATTTTCCAATTTTAAATCATCAAAATACTTAAAATCATCCGTATTACGAGTGACTAAAATTAAATTATTGACCTTTGCAACGGCGGAAATTTGTGAGTCTATATAAGACGGGGACTTTCCAATACGTTGCAAACGAGCGGTTTCTTTTCCATTCCATTCAGCGGCTTCAATTGTATAATTAAATATTTTTAACTCAAGAACAGTGTTTTCAATATAATCTAAGATTTTTGTACGTTTTTTTGATTCAGCTAATAAATATGCACCGTGTATCATTTCAAAAATAACAAAAATAGGAATTGAAACTTTATCTTGAAATTTATCAAGCTTTTCAACTACATCTAAGTTTGGATTCTGCTTTGATGGTTCTGAAATTGTATTGGTATCCAGTAGATAAACTAATCTTCCCATCTAAAACCTCTCTCAGTGACTGATTTTCGATAGCTATCAAAAATAGAAGTATCAATATCAATCGGGTCATTTTCATATTTTTTCAAAAACTCTTTCAATTTAATCCCGAAAGAAGATTTATTTTTTTTAACTAACTTATTTTTCTTTATTTTGTTTTTTAATAGCAAGCTATATTCTAAAAGAGCTTGTTGCTCCTTTAACGGTAAACTATGTACATTCGCAATAAGTTTTCTATCAATTTCAGATAACTGCATTTTTATTCCCCTTTCTTCTTCACTAAAAACAACACCGCCACGCCCGTTTGAATTCCAAACACATTATGCTTAGTGCCTGAAATCTTAGGATTTTTTCGTACATCACTTTGCGTATCAATCATATAAATAAAATCAAACTCCTCTGCTAAACACTTTCTAAATCCGTCAAAAGTACGGCTATCTACAAAACTGCGATTGATAATAAATGAAATAATCCCATTGCCTTGCAATCTATCACTTGCCCAACGTAAAAAACGCGCATACATATCATAAACTTTGGTTTTTTGCGCCGTGCTTTTATCAATATACGATTCTTTAATACGCCTATCTATTTCTTTGTAATCACGATTTTTATTATTATCATTTTCATTTTGTTGATTCGCGTTATAAGGCGGATTACCGATAATCACCGATATTTTTTGACTATTCTGCTTTTTAATCCGCTCGGTATTTTCCACCGTTAAACCGAATAAATCCGTATTCGTATCTTTTAAACCAAATCCGGTATTATCCAAGGTATCAACCCAGCAAATATGCTCAAATTCCACATACTCGCCCATTTTTTGCTGATAAGTATATTCAATATTCAAATTCGCAATGTAATAAGATAGCAAACCTAATTCATTGGCAAAAATATCATGTTTATATTTATACGCCAAACGATGTTTTGGTAAATGGTCAATCAAATCACAAATATAAGTTCCCGTTCCCGTGCAAGGGTCTAAAATCTTAATCCCCTCATCGGATAAAGTTTTATTAAAATGCTTTTCTAATAAATGCTCTACGCTTTCAATTTGAAACTTCACAATTTCATGCGGCGTGTAAACAATCCCTAATCTATCCGCCGCTTTTGGGTTATATGCCTTGTAAAAATTCTCATAAATGGATTTTAAAAACAACTGTTTATCTTTATGATGTGCAATATGCACAGAACGCGCTTTAATCACGCTGTAATAATGCTGTATCGCGGCTAACGTATTGCGTTTTGTTGTGCCACTAAAAAAAGTCGATTCGACTTTATACAATTCTTTTGCAATATTATTATCTTGAAAAAATTGTGCATCGCTGAAAATACTAATAAAAATTTCCTCCGTTAAAATATGCTGCAACAGCATTTCATTAACATCGCTTAAGGTAATTTCAGGATTAATACTATGTTGACAGATTGTTAAAAAATCAGCACGGGCATTTTTAAACGCTTTATTGCTTTTTTCTTGCTTTAAAATCATATCACGCAACGCATTCAGAATATGCGGTAAATCTTGCTTAAACTGTTCAATAGCTGCGTTAAATTCTTTGATTTCTTTACTTTCGTAACTCACAAATTGCGTGAGTAATTTATCTAACTCGCGTTCATTTTCTAATTCTGTTTTTAAAACTAGAGTGTCATTTTGATAAAGAATTGCTATTTCATTATCCTGAAATAACGTATTTATTAAAGGATAACCCGCATTGATTTTTAAAATAATTTCTTTTTCTAAATCAACATTCGCTTTACTTTCCCAATAGCCACAATTAAGCGTTAAAATGTTTTTAACAATTCCATCAGGACGAATTAAACGCCCTTGTTTATTTTGAATGCTAATTTCACTAGCAATCCATAAATGCTGCTTTTCCGCATAATGATTGATCAAGCGTTTAAAAAAATCTTTATTGGTTTGTTCGTGATTTTTTCCAGTAAAGGCTTTATTTTTTGCCACGTCATTGTGGTATTGGTTTATCGCTTGAATGGACATATTAAAGTAAAGGGTAATAAAAGGGGGGGCGGCAGATTTATGCTAATCAAATAGTGGCATTATTGTGAGTGCTTTTTAGAAAAAATAACTTAAACCGCATCCATTCAGAAACACATAGTTTTTTAAAATGGTTAGATGCTATGTAAACATGTAGAGACGCAAAATATTGCGTCTCTTGTCGAAGGGTTGATTGTGGTTCGACAAGCTCACCACGAACGTTATCATTTTATTGTACGTTAGCTATATGTAAACGTGTAGAGACGCAAAATATTGCGTCTCTACGGTTCAACAAAAAACTACGTTTCTCAAATTAGATGAGGTTTATCTCATTTCTACCAAAGCAATGAAAATAAGGATTCTCCCTTAAAATCCCTGAAATCACAAAGTTTACGCGATAAAGTGGCATTGATTTATATGCGTTGCCGGAGTCAAAAGTCGCGACTTTTGACTCCAAAATCGAATGCTTTCACTGCCTCCGTTGCAGTAAAACGCATTAAGCTTAAATGCTGTTAAAAAAGCTGATTCGACGCACTAGCAAATAAGTAATAATTCCTGTAAAAACAAGATTTAACACAAAAAACACCGCCGCTTCGATTGAAACTTGCAAATCGGGTTTAAACCAGTACGCATACCCAAGCAAACTGCCATAGCCCAAAATTGACAACAGTGTTTGGAATCCAATCATTTTTGGACGCGAAGAAATTAACGGTGTTCCCATAATCAAGTACATGTAAACGTTAATCGGTACACTTTGGGCAGCCGCATCAAAAATAAACACCGTCGTCAGCGCAAGCATAGTGAGACTCATAAAACTGTACTGCCCTAGATTTTGCCACTTTTCAGATTCCAACATTTTTTGAATCAAATATAGCAGTGCAAGAAAAACAGTCGCTGAAAACGTTAAAACGGTATGAAATGAACCTTGATGTCTGGCGAGATTTAAAACCAACATGGCAAACAAGTGCAAACTGTACAGACACAACACAATCAGGTAACTGCTTGCCAGTATTGGCTTATGTCTTGCCCATTTCAGCATTCGTTGGAGTCGGCTCAAAGGCTTGGCGCGTATTGGCTCATCTTGTAAAAACAAAGCTAAATCGTCTGCCAAATCCTGAGCTGAGGCATAGCGATCTGCTGGTTTTTTCATTAAACATTTTAAGCAAATCGTTTCTAAATCTGGCGGAATGCAAGGGATATGTTGTCTAGGTGCGATAGGGTCATCATCACGCAACATTTTTAAAACTTGCAGTATATTGCCAGAGACAAACGGTAATCGTCCTGTCAGCAATTGATACAACAACACGCCCAAAGCATAAATATCACTCGCAAAACTCACCTTTTCTGCACTATCAGGAATTTGCTCAGGTGACATATAGTGCGGTGTACCCAATATCACGCCTGTTTTAGTCATTTGGCTGTCGGTGCTTAAACATTTAGCTAAGCCAAAATCGGTAATTTTAACCACAGGCAAGGCATTTTTTAACGCTTTAAACTGAGCGATACTAGCGGAAGCATTGCTTAAGGGGTGACTGAATAAAATATTTTCAGGTTTTAAATCGCGGTGAATAATTCCGTTCTGATGAGAATATGCAATAATTTCAGCGAGTTGATGAATTAAAGCCGCCGACCATTTTGCAGGATGCGGCGCGTTATTCATCACCGTTTGCAAGCCTTGCGCATCCAGCAGTTCTAACGCAAGATACAAATGCCCTTGATGCTCCCCAATTTCATAAATCTGCACAATGCCCAGATGCTGTAGGGTGGCAATTGTTTCAGCTTCTTGGCGTAATCTTTCGCGCTGCTCACTGTTCGCATGTTCACCATTCAAAATAACTTTTAAAGCAACAGGGCGTTTCAATCGCAAATCTATCGCTTTATAAACCACGCCCATGCCGCCGCGTCCTAATTCACTGAGGATTTCATAACCTTCAATGTGAATGGCAGGATTGATAACAGGTTCGGTATTTTCAACATGCTGTTCGCGCACCAAGCAGGTGAAAGCATCCCCTATTTCCACTGAATTGAGCTTATGAATACAAGTATCACATTGATACAGATGTGTTTCGATGTCGTTAGAGTCCGCATCATTGAGTTTGCCAAGTACAAATTGATGTAGTTTTTCTGAGGAGGGATGTTTAAGAAGAAAAGAGGCGTGCATTTTTAAACAAGATGTAATTCATCTAACCAGCCTTCCGCATCTTGGCGGAGGCGACGTAACACGCGCGATTTTGCCACATGCACGGAAGCCACAGACACATTCATTTTTACGGCAGTATCGGCAGCAGACATTTCGTCTATCACATGCAGTTTAAAAATTTCGATGGTTTCTGCTTGAAAATGCTCGACGAGATTTTTCAACAAAATTTGCACAATCACGCGGTCGTGCGCTAAGTTAAATAAATAACTTTGATTACTCTGCGGGTCTTCCAATTGCTCTAAGAGCAAGGTCAAGTGGGTTAGATTTTCGTGAGTCTGGGGCTTGGTTTTTCGCAGATAATTTCGACAGATGTTGAATGTTACTGAACGCAACCAATTCCGAAACGCGCCAATGCGTCCGTTATGTTCAAATGAATCACCGTTTTCAAGCACAAATAGCATGATTTCTTGCGTTAGGTCTTCAATATCTGCCGCTTGCAACGGGTAAGATTTTAACCAATTAGAAATCATAGGCTTATACACTAAACTGAACTCTTGCCACGTTTGCGGGTGGTTGTCAGTTAACTTGGTTAGCAAGCTATAGTGAGTAGTGTGCATGATGTTGTTGCCTAAAGCTTGACTGCTTGTGAAATGACTTTTTTGTCATACCGCACAGAGGCAGAAATTTGTTAAAAAACAGCTATTTTATTAATCCACCGTTTCCAAAAGTTTCTCCTGCAATTCCTGTTTTTGCATATCCGCTAGCAATTTTCCAGATTTATCAGTGACATAAAAAATATCCTCGGCACGACTGCCAATGGTGGTAATTTTTGCATCATGCAATTGAATATCTAACGCCATCAACACCTCACCAATATCAGACAACAAGCCCGCTCTATCGGTGGTAATTAATTCCACAATCGTATGGCGTTGCAACGAATCAGGATGGAAAAACACGGTAGTTGGAATCGGAAAATGTTTTGCTTGCCGCGATTGTCTGTGGATATTTTTTTCCAGTTTCACATCATGCTTAATTAGATTAGTGCGCAACGCACTGCAAATATGTTGTTTCCTTTTAACATCATTAATCGCTTGCCCTGATTGCTCCAGAACTTGAAAGCTATTTAAGACATATTGATCGGCAGTTGTAATAATTCTTGCGTCTAAAATCGTTAAACCCAACTGGTCTAAAGTGGCTGTACTGATGGAAAAAATCGTTTCTTCATTTTTGGTGTAAACAAACACTTCCGCGCTGCCACGTTGTGAGTCTAAACGCAACAAAACCAGCGGTAATTGCTGTTCCGTGCATGAGGCAATCGCCAACGTATGCCAAACAATTTCATCGGCACTATAACGCAAAAAATAATCATCACTGGTATGCTGCCATGCCGCTCTAATCAAACATTCGGCAAGCCCTTGTTTTAAAAGCTCTTCTTGTGCTTCTTTTTTATTTTCACTGACTCGTTGCGAAACAGTGGCAGGATTTTGCAATCCACGTCGCAAAGCACGATGAGTGGCATTGTAAAGCTCTTGCAATAACGCATCTTTCCACGAATTCCATAAACTGGGACTGGTGGCGCGAATATCGGCAACCGTGAGCAAATAAATGTGATGCAAATATTCCAGACTATCCACTTGCGCGGCAAATTCATAAATAATATCAGGGTCACTAATATCTTTGCGCTGCGCTGTCATTGACATCAATAAATGATTGCGCACCAACCATGTGACCAGTTTTGTATCATGGCTGGACATTTCATGCGCCACGCAAAATTCCCGCGCTAATTCTTCCCCTAAACAGGAATGATCGCCGCCCATGCCTTTCGCAATATCATGGAATAACGCCGCAACGTAAAGCACTTCAGGTTTGGGAACCAGCACAAAAACATCGTAGCAAAACGGTTGTTCATAGCGATATTTTTCTTGCGAAAATCGCCGCAAATTGCCAATCACAAACAAAGTGTGTTCATCCACTGTGTAAACATGGAATAAATCATATTGCATTCTGGCAACAATATTGCCAAACGCGGGTAAATAAGTGGCGAGCAAGCCGTAACGATTCATGCGTCGCAATAAATGCGTAACTCCGATAGGTTGGCGCAAAATCTCCATAAATAAGCGATTGGCTTCTTTGTTATAGCGAAATGTGTCGTCAATCCGTGCCAAACTTTTGCGAATTAAACGAATGGTGGTGGCGCGAATTCCTTTTAATGCTGGATGATTTTGTTGCAGTAATAGAAAAATATTGAGCAATAGCAACGGTTTTTGTTCAAATATCTGTTCGTGAGCCACTTCCAAATACCCATTAATGGCAATAAAATCTTCGTTGATAATAACGGGCGTGCTGCGCTGATTGCTTAATAAGCGTTCATTAAACAGCTGCAACAACATTTCATTTAACCGCTCTAATCCAACAACCGTTTTAAAATAAAACTGCATAAATTCTTCAATATGCTGATTAGGCGTTTCTGTAATGGCAAAGCCAAATTGCACGGCTAAATCACGTTGATAATCAAATAGTAATCTATCTTCACAGCGATTGGTGAGCAGATGTAAGGCGTAGCGCACTCGCCATAAAATATCGCGGGCGGCAATCAGTTCGTTATATTCTGAGGCTAAAATAAAATCGTATTTAATCAACTCTTCAATGGAAGAGGAATGGTAATGGCGTTTAAAAACCCAGGAGATAACTTGCAAATCACGCAAACCGCCGGGGCCTTCTTTCGTATTCGGTTCTAAGTTGTATGCCGTTTCGTGATATTTGAAATAGCGCAGTTTTTGCTCTTCCATTTTGGCAGCAAAAAACTGTTCTGACGGCCACACTTGATTGGAATTAATAATATCCTGCAATTGCGTAAATAATTGCGAATTGCCTTGCACCAAACGCATTTCTAGCAAGCTAGTCATCACGGTTTGATCGTCTTTGAGCACCTCAACACATTCTGGAACGGTGCGCACGCTTAAGCCGGGTTTTAAGCCGATGTCCCAAATAAAACAGCAAAACGCCGAAAGTGCTTCCTGATTCACCGCGTTTTGTATGCCATCAAGCAAAATCAAAATATCAATATCGGAATAGGGAAATAATTCGCGCCTGCCATAACCGCCTACTGCAATCAAGCTAAGTCGAGCGGCATTGTTGCCTAAAAAACAATTCCAGCCCTCACTTAAAATTTGATCAATAAAATCAGCTTTATCAATCAATAATTGTGCAACCGATTGATGGGGATCAAACCGCGCTTTCAGTTTTTCATGGTGCTGTTTAATTAGGTTTTTAAGCGACTTTTCATTAAGCACAGGGAAGCCTCAGTTGGGTGCGAAAATAGTAGGCAAGAAAAAACCTGACAGACTTTTTTTAAAAACCTGTCAGGTTCGATTGTTTTTACAGCAAAAGTTTTTTAGCTTTAGTCAGGCGTTTTCTAATCGGCCCCATCACGGTGTTATCAGCTTCATTTTCATCTAAATCATCCAGCACCGACTCAATTAAATCAATAAAATCATCGTATTGGTCTTCTAACTCGTCTTCATCCTCTGCTTCGCTATCAATAAATTGCACTTCTAATTCATTGGCAGCAGCTGAGGCGATGTCCGCAATATCAGGATCTACATCGTGGTCTTCCGCAACTTGCATTAACACGTCATACATCAATTGAAATTCTTCAATAACTGCGTCTTGGTCAAGAGACATTTTTACACTCCTAAAAAGTTAATTAAAAAGATAAGCACGCGGCAGCGTTTAGGCGGTTAATCATATAATTAAAATTGCCTTAATGCTATGACTGCCCGCGCTTTCTGGACTGGCTATTGTTAAGTTGCGATTTTAACCTTGGTGAATACGCGCTGTGTTTCGCACCTTTTAGAGAATGCGTCTGGAATAATATGGACTTTTTTTCTAAAATCGTTTCTAGTAACGGCATCACAGCCCACAGTTAAGAAAAATATGTTTAACAATCAAAATGATAAATTGTAGGTCGGGTTAGCTTATTGAGCGCAAGCGAAATAACGTAAACCGACATTCGGTGACGAAATAGACGCTCATGTCGGGTTACGCTTTTTTGCTGTGCAAAAAACGCTAACCCGACCTACAAATATCTTATTGAAAATAAAGCATAAGTTATTAATTTAATGGCAAAGAGTAACTTTATGGAAAATTTTTAAACCTTGATTCGTTTGAGTTTAAAATCGCTTCTTCTTTTCAAAAAAACCTCCAAACTATTGGACTTGACCCTTTAATTTTAATCATGAGCGATATTATCAACCGCATCGTGCTCGGCATCGAATACGACGGCAGCCAATTTTTCGGCTGGCAATGGCAAACAGGCAAACGCACGGTGCAAAGTGTTTTAGAACACGCCCTTTCTCAAGTCGCCAATCAACCGATTACCGTCATTTGCGCAGGACGCACCGATTCTGGCGTTCATGCGTTTGAGCAAGTGGTGCATTTTGATACGCCTGTACAGCGCGATTTGCACGCATGGATGATGGGCGGCAATCGCAATTTGCCCGATGATGTGCGCATTATTTGGGCAAAACCTGCCTTGGCTGATTTTCACGCCCGCTACAGCGCGATTGCACGATTTTACCGCTACATTATTTTAAATCGCCCCATGAAATCGGCTTTATTGCGCGAGCAAGCGACTTGGTTTTCCATGCCGTTGGATGCCGAAAAAATGCACCTTGCCGCGCAAACATTATGTGGAAACCATGACTTTTCTTCATTTCGGGCGCAAGGTTGCCAATCAAAAAGCCCGCAACGCTTTATGTATTTTATTGATGTGTATCGACAAAATCAGTTGGTGACGATTGATATTTCTGCAAATGCTTTTTTGCATCACATGGTGCGCAATATTGCCGGCGTGTTAATGGAAATTGGTTCAGGCAAAAAACCGGTGGAGTGGACGCAAGAATTGCTGGAAATTAAAGATCGCAGTCAAGGCGGAGTGACCGCACCGCCTTATGGTTTACATTTGGCGGGGGTTTATTATCCAGAATGTTATGGAATTGAGAAACATCCGATTTTTGATAAGTTACCGGATGATGCGAAGCGGTTTGATTAAAAGGGTTTAGTTTAAACCTGGCAGGTTTTAAAAACCTGCCAGGTTTGGGTGCGTTATTTAATCAAGCTTAACAACACACCCGCAGCAACCGCAGAGCCAATTACGCCCGCAACATTCGGCCCCATTGCGTGCATGAGTAAAAAGTTATGCGGATCAGCTTCTAAGCCTAGTTTGTTTGAAACACGCGCCGCCATTGGCACAGCAGAAACCCCCGCTGAACCTATCAAAGGATTAATTGGCGTACTGCTATATTTATTCATAATTTTCGCCATAATCACGCCTGAAGCCGTGCCGATTGCAAACGCAACGGCGCCTAAGCCTAAAATCCCTAATGTTTCCAGTTTTAAAAATGCTGCCGCACTCAGTTTTGAACCGACTGATAAACCTAAGAAAATAGTCACGATATTGATTAATTCGTTTTGCGCAGTTTTGCTGAGTCGTTCAACCACACCACAGGCATTCATCAAATTGCCTAAACAAAACATTCCCACTAACGGTGCAGCTGACGGTAATAGCAAGGCAGTGAGCGTAATCAGCATCAACGGCAAAATAATTTTTTCAGTTTGGCTGACTTCACGCAATTGGTGCATTTCAATTTTGCGTTCTTCTTCTGTTGTTAAAGCCCGCATAATCGGCGGTTGAATCAACGGCACTAATGCCATGTAGGAATACGCAGCTACCGCAATCGCGCCTAATAAATCAGGGGCAAGTTTTGAAGCAACATAAATCGCAGTTGGGCCATCTGCACCACCGATAATGGCAATTGCCGCTGCATCTTTCAATGTAAAGGCAATTCCTGGCACGGCATTGAGTGCCAACGCGCCTAATAGAGTCGCAAAAATTCCAAATTGCGCTGCCGCGCCTAAAAATAAGGTTTTGGGATTGGCTATCATGGGGCCAAAATCAGTCATTGCCCCTACGCCCATAAAAATCAGCAGCGGCCAGATACCTAATTTAATTCCGTAATAGAGGTAATATAAAATCCCGCCTTCTTCTGCGATGCCGGCAACTGGAATATTACTTAAAATCGCACCAAAGCCGATGGGCAATAATAATAAGGGTTCAAAATCTTTTTTAATGGCTAAAAATAACAGCAAAAAGCCTACTAGCATCATCAGAGCTTGCCCTGCTGAAAAGTTATATATGCCTGTGCTTTGCCAAAGTAATTGGAGATTTTCCATAGAAGGTCTCTTTTTTTTATATTCTGAAAGGTAAAAACACGAAAAGCACAAAAGAACGCAAGTCATCAACGGCTAGGCTCTTTGTGCTTTTCGCTTGAATTTATAACACGATACGCGGTTACAAAGTGACTAACGTAGCTCCTACCACCACTGCCGCACCTTCTTTTGTATTCACAGCACTCACCGTGCCTGAGTATTTAGAACGCACTTCAGTTTCCATTTTCATGGCTTCCATCGTCAAAACAACATCGCCTTTGTTGACCGTGCTGCCTACACTGACCAGAACCTTAATGATATTGCCTGCCATTGGCGAGGTAATCACAGCTCCTGCATTTGACAGTGTTGCGACATTCGCTTTAATTTCGGTAGTCATTGCGGCAACAGGCTGAATAGCAAGTTCAGCCTCACCTGGTGCAACAGAAACGTTGTAGCTTTTGCCGTCAACATTCACCAAATAATTTTCTATGCGATTGGTTTTTTCTTCAACAGCAGCAGGTGCAGCTTGAACTGTGGCGGTTGGCAAGGGTTCAAATGCAGCAGGATTATTGCGATTGCTTAAAAACTTCCAACCCACTTGCGCAAATAATCCATAAATTAACGCATCTTCTTCAAGATTTTCAGCTAATTGCACACCTTCGGCTTTTGCTTTTTCGCTAACTTCCGCAATCAGCTTATCCATTTCTGGTGCAATTAAATCAGCTGGACGACAAGTAATCGCCTCACCACCCGCTAAGACTTGCGCTTGTAACTCTGCGTTGACAGGGGCTGGCGTTGCTCCGTATTCACCTTTTAAAACGCCCGCTGTTTCTTTCGCAATCGTTTTGTAACGTTGTTCAGATAAAACGTTTAATACCGCTTGCGTACCGACAATTTGTGACGTGGGAGTGACTAACGGAATAAAGCCTAAATCTTCGCGCACGCGCGGAATTTCTTTTAATACTTCAGCAAATTTATCAGACGCGCCTTGCTCTTTCAGTTGACTTTCCATATTTGTCAACATGCCGCCCGGCACTTGTGCTAATAAAATCCGTCCATCAACGCCTTTTAAACTGCCTTCAAATTGTGCATATTTTTTCCGCACATCTCTAAAATAAGTGGCGATTTCTTCCAGTAATTCTAAATTAAGTTTCGTATCTTGTTTTTGTCCAACAAAACTTGCCACAATCGCTTCAGTAGGACTGTGACCGTATGTCATACTCATTGATGAAATGCTGGTATCGACATTATCCACGCCTGCTTCAACGGCTTTTAACAACGTTGCAACGCTTAACCCCGTTGTTGCATGGCAATGTAGATGGATGGGAATTTTTACTGCATGTTTTAACACAAACACTAATTCAAACGCATCATAAGGTGTTAATAACCCCGCCATATCTTTGATACAAATAGAATGCGCACCCATATCCTCAATTCGTTTGGCTTGCTCTACCCATTTATCAGTCGTGTGCACAGGACTGGTGGTATAAGAGATAGTGCCTTGGGCATGAGCATCGGTATTTAATACGGCTTTAACGGCACGCTCAATATTGCGCATGTCATTCATGGCATCAAAAATGCGGAATACGTCGATACCATTTACTGCACAACGTTCAACAAATTTATCCACTACATCATCTGCATAATGCCGATAGCCTAAAATATTTTGTCCGCGAAATAACATTTGTTGCGGCGTATTAGGCATCGCTTTTTTCAACAAACGTAATCTTTCCCAAGGATCTTCTCCTAAATAACGGATACAAGCATCAAACGTTGCTCCGCCCCAGGATTCAATAGACCAATAACCAACGCTATCCAATTTTTCACAAATGGGCAGCATATCTTCAATCCGCAATCGAGTTGCCAGAATAGATTGATGTGCGTCACGCAGGACGACCTCGGTAATACCTAAAGGTTTCGTAACCTTTGTCATTGTTGCTTCTCCTGAGACCTTTTTGGGTCGAATATTTTTTCGCTTTTTGGGCTGGATTTTTAAGATTTTTTTTAAAATGCTATTTAACGTTAATCTGCAATCGCTTATTTTTGCTTACTGCGATATTGATGGACTGCGGCGGTAATAGCTGCAATAACCAAAGGCTCGGTTGTTTTGTTGGCAGGTACAATAAACTCTGCCGGAACTTCAGGAAAATAGCGCGTAACAATTGCGGTCATTATCTTGATTGCAACAACGAGCATGGCTAAAAACGCATAAACTATACCCATTCCTGTGAGCATCAATTCAATTCCTGAGGACATCATTTCGTTCATAATATTTAGACCACCATAAATTTAAACCTTTGTGCATTATGCCTAAAAGCCAGTTAATAAACAATAATGGATAATACATACTAGCTTTTAAACTGCTTATCATAAGGCATTACTTATAGTAATATCGTATTTTTTATGATACTTAAGTTGACCTCCCTTTCAAAAAAATAAAGCGAATCAAAGAAAATACGCTGCTAATCATTAGTTTTCCTCATGTTTTTCCGCAACAGGGGGCGTTTTAGCAAGAAAAAAACTATGAAAATTAGTTTTACAATTATTTGATTTATAATTGCTTTTTATAATGAGTCTTGTAACAGCACATGTCTTTGCTGATATAGTATGACAGTTACGTTACAATGTTGTTTTTGTGAGGAAATCTAATGCGTATTCTAAAACTTCAACACGATGACTTTGGTTTTAGGGGAGAGAAAGTGTCTTTAAATATTCATCAAAAAATTGCTCTCTCTTTCAGCGTTCTAACTTTTCTTTTGTTAATGTATGAAGAAATATTTCATTTATTAGCAGAGCTTTTTCATGTGGTGTTTGAGACTGTTGAAAATATTTTAGATATTCTCATTGAACACTTTCTTGAAACCAGCACTCACGAAACTCAAGTTATTGTTTTTTATATCCTTGTTCCTCTTATCTTCCTCATACTCTTCCAAGTCTATTGTTGGCTGCCTCGTTTATATCGCGTGCTAAAAAGACAGTTGCATCACCAAAAGATTGAAATGTTAGCGCAATGGCATGTGTTACCACTAACCGTAAAACTTGAATGGTGGTTATTTTTTATTTCCTTTTTCTCCTGCGTAATATTTTTTAGCTTTTAACCTCATTCCAGTTATACAGTTATTCGGTCTTTTCTTGTACACCTAAATAAAAATCCCAGTTAAAACAACACCTCGTTGATAAAACTTAAAAATAGTTATCTTTTAAATCAATACTATATCTTAGCTAGCTCTGTCTATTATTTGACAAGATAATGTTTTTTCAACAATTTCAACGAGGTACTTTTATCCCACACCGAATGATTGTGAAAAATAGCTTTTTATTCTGTCACCTTCTTTTCTTCCTGAAAAAAAGCTTCCACATCCTTTATGTCACGAGTTCTACGCATTGGTGGCACGCTGTCTAAAAACATCTGCCCGTAGCCTCTTTTCAGCAAACGCGGATCGCACACCATCAACACGCCTTTATCTTCCACATCACGGATTAACCGCCCCACGCCTTGTCGCAGCGCAATTGCGGCTGTGGGCAATTGATATTCAAAAAAAGGATTGCGCCCTTGGTTTTTCATGGCATCTAAACGGGCTTTTAAAACGGGATCACCGGGCGAGGCAAACGGCAATTTATCAATAATCACGCACGACAACGCCTCACCACGCACATCCACGCCTTCCCAAAAACTCGCTGTGCCCAATAAAATCGCATTGCCCTGCTTTTTAAATCGCTCCAATAAAACTGTTTTTGGATAACTGCCTTGCACCAACAACGGATAATCGAGTTTTTCTTTTAACAATTCTTCAGCGCGATTTAACGCTTTATAACTGGTAAACAAAAAAAACGCTCGCCCTTGGCTGGCTTTTAATACCGGCACCGCAAATTCAACAATTTTGTCAGTAAAATCAACATCAGTGGCTTGCGGCAAACCTTTTGGATGATAAAACAAAGCTTGCTGTGGGTAGTCAAACGGACTTTCCCAACGATAACTCACCACATTATTCAGCCCCAAATTTTGGCTAAAATAACTAAAATCTCCTGCCACACTTAAGGTTGCCGAGGTAAAAATCCATGCGGCTTGATGCTGCTGCATAAAAGCACTGAATGCTGCCGCAATATCCAACGGCGTGCTACTTAAGGTAAAACTGCTGCGGTGCGTTTCATACCATCGAATCGCTTTGTTCGTTTTATCCTCAATAATTGCCGCTAACTGCGCATCCATTTCTTCCGCGCGTTTAAAACATAATTCCAATCCCTTGCTTTTTTCCGCAGCGAGTTGCAATTGCTTGGTTAACGCCTGCAATTGCTGTTGCAAGCTAATTAAACTTGCCAAAAGCGGCGGCTTATTTTCAATCTCGTGCCAATCGCCTTTTCTAATCTCAGCTCCAAAAGCCAAACGTGCATTTTTTACCGCAAGATTTAATTTTTCACACAAGGTCGGAAAGTCTGGCATATCGCGATTGACTCTCAGATATTCTTCCAAACTGTCTGAACTTAAATCTACAAATTGTTTGGCACTGAGAGAAATGCCTAAGAAATTGGAAGCAACATTCGCCAATTGATGCGCTTCATCAATCACAATCACATCGGCATTTGGCAATAATTCACTAAAACCAATTTCTCGCAGCGACCAATCGGCACAAAGCAAATAGTGATTCACAATAATCACGTCCGCATCTTGCGCTTTGCGACGCGCTTTCATCAAAAAACATTCACTGTAATCGGGGCAATCTTGTCCTAAGCAGTTATCGCGCGTCGATGTGGCTTGATACCAAACCGGACTGGATTCAGACACCTCATCCATTTCAGCAATATCGCCGGTTTTCGTGCGTTTTGACCACAATTTAATTCGGTTCAGTGATTGTGCGTCTTGTTTGGTTAACGGTTGCGACGCGCTCATGGCCTGTTCCAAGCGGTAACTGCACAAATAATTGCTACGTCCTTTTAACAAAGTGGCGTTAAACGGCTCGGCTAAGGCTTTACGAATCGTGGGAATGTCATTGTTAAATAATTGTTCTTGCAGGTTTTTTGTGCCGGTTGACACAATAATTTTTTTCCCTGACATAATTGCAGGCACAAGATAAGCAAAGGTTTTGCCCGTACCTGTGCCGGCTTCAACAATCAAATGTTGATTATTGGTGACAGCCCATTCAATTGCTTGCGCCATTTCAATTTGCGCAGTACGCGGTTTATAGCCAGAAATGGCTTGGGCTAACGCACCAGTGGCACTAAAAAAAGAATTTATATCGGTCACAAAATTTTCAACCAAAGCAAAAAGAAAAGAAGTGTTAAATCAGCAACAAAAAAGCGATTATTTTTCGCGTTGAAAATTCAAGAAACGCGATTTAATTTAACGGGAGGAGAAATTGCGGAGAAAAAAGCAAAGGCGAGTGAGTTTGCGGATGTTTATTTCAAAACAAAAAACACTTAAAGCTGGTACAAAAAACCTTTCAGGTCTTAAAGACCTGAAAGGTTTAGGCAATGAAAGTTTTCCAGTTGTTATGACTCTGTTGAAGTGTCGGCGGCGCGTCCAATGCCAAAACTTTCTAATAGCATTAAAAACACACCCACGCAAATAGCAGAATCAGCAATATTAAACGCCGGCCAATGCCAATCTTGATAATAGACATCAAGAAAATCAATTACATAACCATACAGCACCCGATCAATTAGATTGCCGACTGCTCCGCCTAAAACGAGCGATAACGCCACCGCCAGCAAAACTTCCTGTTGTTTTAAGCGTGTTATCCATATCCCAATCGCGACACTGATAACCAACGCTAGTCCTGCAAACAACCAACGTTGCCAGCCACCGGCGTGTGCTAGAAAACTAAACGCCGCGCCTGTGTTGTGAACATAAGTCAGATTAAAAAACGGCATAATCGAGATAGATTCATACAAGTGCATCGAGCCATCCACCGCAATTTTACTGATTTGATCCAAAATCAAAGCCAATACCGAAACCCATAACCATTTAAGCATAATGTCGTACTTCACCGTTACCTGCCACATTTTCTACACAACGACCACAAAGCTCAGGATGCTCTGCATGAGTGCCCACATCGAGGCGTTGATGCCAACAACGCACACACTTTGTATGCTCTGAAGCTGTCACTTGAATTTTCAAGCGTTCTGCATCAACCACTAATTCAGGAATATCTTGTAATTCAAAAGGATAAGGCACAGTAATCACTTCCGCTTCAGACGTGATGAAAATAAAGCGTAATTCGTCACCGAGTTTTGCCAACGTTTTAGCTAATTCAGCACTGCAATAAATTTTCACTTTCGCATTTAATGATGAGCCAATCTGGTCAGCGGTGCGACTTTTTTCCAATTCTTTACTCACCGCCATCCGCACATTCATCAAAATTTGCCAATCGGCATGGTTAAATTCTGAGTTTTCAGCCAACGGAAATAAACCCTCATACCAGGTTTCTAAAAATACCGATTCCGCACGTTCTCCTGGAATAAACTGCCACAATTCATCGGCTGTGTAACTGGTAATCGGCGCAAGCCAACGAGTCAACGCCTCAATCACATGATACATTGCCGTTTGTGAAGAACGACGCGCTAAACTATCCGCTTTTGCCGTGTATTGGCGATCTTTGGTAATGTCTAAATAGAAACCACCTAAATCAATCGAGCAAAAATGCAGAATTTTTTGATAAATCGGCTGAAATTGATACGTTTCGTACAGCGCGATGACTTCCTGTTGCAATTGATAAGCTTTATCCACTACCCAACGATCCAGCGGCAATAAATCTGCTGCTGGGACTAAGTTTTCAGCGGGATTAAAATCATCTAAATTCGACAATAAAAACCGCGCGGTGTTGCGCAAACGCCGATAACCATCCGACGTGCGTTTCAGAATCTCATCCGAGACATTCATTTCTCCGCGATAATCCGTTGCCGCCACCCACAAGCGCAACACATCCGCGCCGAGTTCTTTCATCACCGATTGTGGCGCAACAACGTTGCCAGCGGATTTCGACATTTTTTTGCCGTGCGCATCCACCGTAAAACCATGCGTCAACACAGCTTTGTAAGGCGCAACATCATTCATCGCAGTTGAAGCTAATAATGACGATTGAAACCAGCCGCGATGTTGATCTGAGCCTTCTAAATATAAATCGGCTGGAAAGTGCAAATAATCACGCCGATTCAGAACTGCTTCGTGCGTCACGCCGGAATCAAACCAAACGTCTAAGGTGTCCGACATTTTCTCGTAATCTTTCGCTTCTTCACCGAGCAAATCTTCAGCTTTTAAGGCAAACCACGCTTCGATGCCTTCTTTTTCGATGAGTAACGCAACTTTTTCTACTAATTCATCGGTGTTGGGATGCAAAGCGCGAGTTTCTTTGTGAATGAAAAACGTAATCGGCACGCCCCAAGTGCGTTGGCGGGAAATACACCAGTCAGGGCGGTTGTCCATCATACTTTCGATGCGAGCTTGTCCCCAATCAGGAATCCATTGCACTTGTTTCACTTCATTCAACGCCGTTTCGCGCAGATTTTTCTGATCCATTGAAATGAACCATTGTGCAGTGGCGCGGAAAATAATCGGCGTTTTGTGTCGCCAGCAATGCGGATAGCTGTGGAAAATCGCTTCGTGATGCAACAATTTTCCACGTTGTTTTAATACATCCACCACTTTTGGGTTGGCATTGAAAACGTGCTCGCCAGCAAACAATTCGGTATTTGGTAAAAACACGCCGTTGCTGCCGACCGGATTATCCACCAATAAACCGTATTTTTGCCCGACCACATAGTCTTCTTGACCATGCCCTGGAGCAGTATGCACTGCACCAGTTCCGGCATCGGTGGTGACGTGATCGCCTAAAATAATCGGCACTTGTCGCTCATAAAATGGGTGATGCAACAGTTGACCTTCCAACGCCGCACCGTTGCAATAAGCGATAACATGGTAGTTTTCGATGTCATAACGCGCCATTGCATCTTTTAATAAGGCTTCGGCAATCAACAACCGCTCTTGATGACCGTCTTTTTCAACTTGCACCACCGCGTATTCCAATTTTGGATTTAACGCCACCGCCTGATTCGCAGGCAATGTCCAAGGCGTGGTCGTCCAAATCACTACATATAGTTTGCCGTGTCCTTCATGCTCAGGGGCGTGATGACATTTCGCCATAAATGCGTTGGTATCCACCACTTTAAAACGCACATCAATCGCCGGAGAGTGTTTGTTTTCGTATTCAACTTCCGCTTCTGCCAACGCTGAACCGCAATCGGTACACCAATGCACAGGTTTTGCGCCTTGACTGAGATGCCCATTCGCATGAATTTTCCCCAACGAGCGCACAATGTCGGCTTCAAATTTATAATCCATCGTCAGATATGGATTTTCCCAATCACCCAAAATCCCTAACCGGATGAAAGCTTCTTTTTGAATCGCGACTTGTTTGGCAGCATAACTGCGGCATTCTTTGCGGAACACTTCCGGTGTGACTTTTACGCCTGCTTTGCCGATTTTTTTCTCCACCTGCAATTCAATTGGCAAGCCGTGACAATCCCAGCCTGGCACATAAGGCGCGTCAAAGCCACTTAAAGCCTTTGATTTTAAAATAAAATCTTTTAACACCTTATTTACTGCATGACCGATATGAATTTCACCATTCGCATACGGAGGGCCATCATGTAAGACGAATTTTGGACGACCAGCGGCACAAACTCTGATTTTTTGATACAGCTGTTTTTGTGTCCATTGCTTGAGGCGTTCAGGCTCGGCTTGTGCCAAGTTTCCTTTCATTGGAAAGGCGGTTTTCGGTAAATTCAGTGTGTTTTTATAATCCATAATGGTTCATTCAGTGATAAGTTTTAAATCTAGTTTTATTCAGGTTAGGCAGTTTGTGCAACCATTGCTAATAAAATGCCGAGAATTTTATCGGGGTGTTCAATGAAATAATTATCTGCATCAACAGAAACAATTAAATTTTGCATTTTTAAAAACTTCCATGTTGACCCTGTGGTCACGACTCCATAAAGTGTTTGAATATTGCTATTATTTTCGGCTTCATTAAATATTTTAGCGGCAACCATTTCAGCAATACATTGTCCAATGCCGACAATAATATTTTCATTTTTTGCTTCAACAATAGCAATAATGGGACTTTCTAAAAATAATTGTTCTTGCGAAGAACTGATAATAAAATCACAAAATCCATTTAAGCCTTTTTCTTTATCGACATTAAATTCAATTCCTGAAAATAAGCTGATTTTATGTTTTAAAATTTTTCGTAATTCTACCAAAATGGGAGAAATAATTAATTCGGATCGCGCTTTTTCAGTGTTCATTGCATCCGCTAAAGGAACATTTTCGGCTAATATTTCTTTCAAAAGCGGCGATATTTCAATAGGCTGAATGTCAGAAAAAAGACGAGCATCTTCAGACAATTGAATGCCAATAAATTGTTTTACTTTTTTTAAATCAAAGTCGCTGTAGGACATGGGTAACTTAGTTTATAAATTAATTCGATGTACAAGCTCTATTCTTTCAACTGTAAGATTAAGAGAATCTCTATTAAAAGTATAAAATCCAGACCCTCTTGGATTTTTTGCGTATGCAATTACAGATTTATGTACATTCAAAACTTCTTCTTTGTATGGTTCAATAAGTTGATTAAATATATCTTTTTTTTCGCTATCAATACTAGCGGCTATTAGATAACCAATTATGCTGGCAGATATATAATCATGCTCTTTTAAAGGGAGATAACCTTGAAGTAAAAAGCTTATAACTTTATCTGTAATACTTGGAGAATTTATTGATTTTAAATATTCATCATAAAGCTCCTTATTTTTGTCTCTTAATATTAACAAAGAAGTGAGAAGCGGAGTATTAGGAAAATGATTATTAGGAATAGCATATAGGATTAACCTAATGCGCATCAATAAAATGTTAATATCACGAAGTTTTAAGTCAAATCGTTTAGAAAACAAATAAAAACAATCAGTCAAATCTCTAAGACCATCATTTTTATTTGGATTTCTATTTTGAAAATCTTGATTTATCCCTGATTTTTCAAATTGAATGCCAATATACTTTTCTTTTTCAGTCTCTTTAAGAGAATAATCCAAATCAATAAAACGCTGTAGATATTTTTTGGCATCAAAATCATTGCCATAAACAGCGCAAATACTGTGTGAAAGCTGAGTTGTGTCGGTGGATAAAACAAATACCAAGCGTTCAATACTGAATAAATGTTTAATCCGCTCTAATAATTCTATCGCGTAAGTTGGACGGCAGCGGTCTAATTCATCAATAAATATCACCAGATTTTTTTGTTCATCAGGCAATATTTTTAACACGTCTTCAACAATTTCTTTGAACTGTTCAATGGCTTTTGATTGTTTATTAAACTGCTCTAATAAATCACTCGCAATTCCACCGGATAAATCAGCAATAACGCCTTCTGCTTGTTTATCTAAATCTAATGCACCTAAAGTTGCTGCTTTTGTTCCCGCAACAGCCGCACGTTTTAAAATATTGGGTAGAGTTTTTCCAATATTCTCTGTCCATTTTTGCACAAGTGACGAGTTTTTTTTTGTTTTTACCCATTTATCTAATTCTGAAACTAAAACAATTAACGGGTCTTCGGCAAAATCAGTTTCCCACGCATTAAAATAAATAGCTTGCTTGCCTTCTTTTTTTAAGTGAGCTTGCCACAATTTTACGAATGTTGTTTTTCCTGTTCCCCAAGGCGAATCTAAAGCTAAAACTAGCGGGTCATTAAAATTTAAAACAATTGGTGTTAAATTTTCAATTTCACTTTTTCGGTCTAATAAATCGTTTTTGAAAATATTCTCTTCCAGAATTTCAATATCATGCGTTTTTTGCATATTTCACCGAAAAATAAAGTTAATCAGGATAAAACTCAGAATCTGTTATTTCTTGCAAATTCTCAAACATCATTTTAGCAACAGCCAGTTTTCAAGCTGCAATTGCGGAACTCGTTTAAACTCATCAACATTATCCGTTACCAAAATCACATCCAATGCTAACGCATGGGCAGCAATCAACATATCGTTGCTGCCGATAACCTGCCCTTGCCGTTCCAAAAAAGCTCTCAATCTTCCGTAATGCAAACTTATTGCAGGATGCTCCAAGGGTAAAACCTCTATTTGATTCAGCAATAACTCAACTTTTTCAGTCAATTTCAAAGAGCCTTTTTTCTCAATGCCATAACGCAATTCACAAGCAACAATCGCACTGGTACAAAAAATATCTTTCTCTAAATTGGACACTTTTTGCGCTACAACGCTCTGCGGTTGCTTAATCAAATGTGAAAGAATATTTGTATCCAACAAATAGCGGCGCATTAAAAAACATCCTCAGAATTGGGCGGAAAATCTACTATTTCGGGAAACTCTTCTTCCAAAGGAATCCAAGATGCAAATAATGCTTTTAAACTGTTTTCTTGGTTGTTGAACTGAAAGTTGCTTTTGGATGAAATTCTATTTTTTAAAAAATCTATAAAATCAATCACCTCAATCGCTTTTTCTGCTGGTAAATCAAGACTTTTTTGATAAATTGTTTCAGCCAAATTCATAATATCTACTCCAAAAAACGTATGCTAGCGGCTAATCAGGATAAAACTGAGAATCTGTTATTTCTTGCCAATTCCAAGGATAAAAAACAGAAAAGCTTGTTTATTTAACATCGCTTTTTTTGCAGTGATTCGTCGTTTTCGTAATTAAGACTCCAACTCATGCACAAGCTGAGTTGTGGATGCCAAATGATTCGCAAGCCCTGAACCAAATCCGCGTAATAACTTAATTGCAACGTTAGGCGATTCACGACTTAATTGCTCAAAAGCCGCTTCAGTGAGTTTAAAAACCGTCGTCGGTGTATCTGCAATAATATCCGCAGAACGCACACGCCCCGTGAACAAAGCAATTTCCCCAAACACAATACCCGCTTGCCAAGAAATTAACCGAAACACTTTACCTTTCACCGTTGAATAAACACTGGTGCGCCCACTTGCCAAGAAAAAAACATCTCGGTCGTTGCTGCCTGCTTTAATAATAACATCGTGCGAATTAAAACGATGCGTTTCCAAAGACATCGCCAGAATCTTTAATTCATCTGCACTCATTTCATTCAGCAATTCAAACTGATCTAACTGCAAATTTTCAGGAACAGTTCTGGCAAAACCAAGCTGCGTCAATAATTCAGACTCAGCATTTGCAAGAGCCGTATCGGTATCTTCAAAAACTCGCCCTTTCGCCTCTAATTCGCTAATTCCTAAGCCATATAAATCATGGCGAATTTGACTATCTTCTGGAATATAAGCCAACAGCAATTTTTTCTTGGCTTTATTCATATTCGCATTGATTCTTTTTAAGGTAATCGCGCCGCTGGCATCCACTAAACTATTGCGTTTAAAGTCTAAAATAATCCAATCAGCCTTGAGCATTTCTGCTTCAACCAGTTGATTTAACGTATCCGTTGCGCCAAAAAATAACGGGCCTTGCAACTCAATCACTGCAATTTTTTCCGCATTTGCCATCAACATGTTTTTTTCCACAACGGGACGATCAATGCGTGACATCACTTGGTTTAAATGCAGCACTTTGCGCACCACCGTATCTTTTGATTGATATAAAAATATCAGAAAAGACAATGACATACCAACTCCTAACGCGGGTAATGCGCCCGTTGTAACAACCAATACCGTGACTAAAATAATCATAAACAGATTGGTGTGCAATTCGCCACGATTGGAAAGCGGCTGGCGGCGTAATTCCACTTTTTTTAGCAATTGCTGCGTCCATTTATCCATTGCACCAGCGGTATTTAAAATCACCACACCCGCCATCACCGATAATGGAATATGCGCAATTAAATCGCTTAATCCAAACGATAACAGCAACAACACAACCGCGCTCACCAAATTGGCATAACGAGATCTGCCGCCGTTGGAATACATAGTGCGCGTCACATTGGGAGAGCCGCCATTCGGTGTGCCTCCAAAGAGTGCGGAAAGTAAATTTGCAGCCCCTTGCACCATCAACTCTTTATTGCTGTTATGGCGTGTGCCAAACAATTCATCAGCACTGGAAATACTGAGCAAAGATTGAATTGAAGAGATTAACGCTAAAGTAATCCCTGTGGTTAAAATCGCGAACCAATCTTCTAAAACCGAATAACTGCGAACAACATGGATAACAGATTCAAATTGCGGAATAAAAAAATTACCTGAGGGAAGCTGTCCTATCACTGCACCAAATGGAATTTGATGGTCGCTAAAATGCCCAATCCCAATATAAACCAGTGTTCCGCCTGTTAATCCCAACAATGCTTCAGGCACAAGTTTGCTAATTTTCGCGCTATAGATTGCCAAAATGCAGGAAAAAATGGCTAAGCACAACGGATAAGGATTAAACGCTTGTTTGCCTTGTATCACTTGCAAAATTTCTTGAAATGACGATAAACCTAATAGATTAGGAATTTGACCAACAATAATTTGCAAAGCAAAGCCATTGATAAAACCCGCGAGTACCGGATGCGGAATGAATTTTACAATCGAGCCGAGACCTGCTGCGCCTAAGGCTAATTGCGTTAATCCAGACACAAACAGCGCGATAATATAAATGGTGATTAATGCTTGCGGGGCTGCGTTTCCTGCAAAAGTATGGGTGAAAGCGTGATGCGTGGCAATTCCTGCAATCAGACTGGATAAAATTGCGGCGTGAGACGTTTTTGGACAGTTACCATGTAAAGGCGGATAGCCAAATAAGCCCGCTAGCAACGCGGCAAAAAAAGCAGAGACAAATGCTGCCACAATGCCTGTTGAAACAAACTCTGCTCCAAGGCTTTGAAACGACACAATGCCACAGCTTAAAATAATCGGCACAACCATCAGCGAGCCGACAATCCCGCCTGTGACATCACCCCAAAGTTGTTTTAAATTTGATACAGTCAAGAGAACTCCTTGTCTATTTTACTCAAGCAACTCTACTGCCTCAGAATCGACACCCACTTGGTCTTTCACGACAATGAAGGTATTAACGAGATTAGTATGCACCGTACACAAGGTGCGGAAGGGGTCGAGAATTGGGTCAACCACAATGAATAACACCAAGACGGCATCTAAAGGCAAACCCAACGGCTCTACGACTATAGAGAGCATGGTTAAGGTTAAAATTCCTGAAGTTCCTGCCGTTGCAATTCCTGCAAAAATTGAGCCTACCAGCATGATAACTAAACTATCAAGACTGAGAGCAATATGATACAGCTGTGCAATAAAAATGCCTGCAATCGCAAAATACAACACATTTCCGAATCTAAATGCGGTAAAACCTAACGGTATTAACAACCCAGAAACTTGTTTGTCTAAAGAAAAACCTTTTGCCATTGCCACAAGCCCTGAAGGAATACAAGCAATTGAAGTTTGCGTGGTTAAAGCAATCAGAATCGGTTTTTCCATAATCAAAATGCTTTCCCAAACGCCTTTGCCACTGCTATAGGCAATAGTGATATTGCCAATCATAAACAGCAGCAAATAAGAGCTAATCATCACCACAATAAAACTGGTCATTGCCATCAACGCATCCATGCCAACCGAAGCGACTTGCGCTGCCAAAAGCCCTGCTGTGCCAAATGGCAAAAAATACATTAAGGCTTTTACAATTTTAGAAACGGCTAAATAAGTCACTTCCACTATCTGAAAAAATGGCTTACTCAATTCTTTTTCTAAACAACCGACCGCAATTCCAAATAAAATAGAAAAAAATAAAATTTTGATATTCATTCCCTTCGTTAGTGCTTCAAACACGTTTTCAGGAATCATCAGCATAATAAACTTTAAAAAATGCGAAGGTTGTTCTTTGAGCGTGTAGGTTTTAGACAGTTCCACTTCAAGGTCTGGTGCATATTTGGAGTCATTAACAATCGCACCCAACTTTGCCAGCGTGTCTTGAGTTAAGTTTTGTCCGGGTTGAAAAACTTCAGCGGCAACAATCCCTGTTAAACTCACCGCTCCCAACATGCAGAGGGTAATAATAAAAATCTTTTTTAAATACGAACTGCCTAAATTTGACTGAATCAAGCGACCTATATTCAACGCAATTGCTGTTGATAAGATTGGGGCGATGCACATTTTTAAGGTGCTTAAATAAATATCGCCAACTGGAGCAACAAAAGGAACCCAATCAGGACGGGCAATTCCAATCAAAACACCCACAAGAACACCAATCAGCATACTGACGGGGGAAAGTAAAAAAGCAAACGATTTTGTGTTTTGTTTATCGGCGAGAGTTTTCATGCAAATAAAAAGTTGACCAATGAGTGAATTATTTTTTAAACAATAAGCTGCTGTACTTGTCGAGTATTTTATCAGCGTTAAGGTTTAACTTTTGATTTTCCAAATAAATGTTTAATAAAGCAACTAAGGTAGTGCTATCCCAAGCAACCGCAACGGCAAGATCATCCGAAGTATCGCTAATAACCGCCGTTTTAAAGGTCAGTGATGCCTCAGGACTACCTTTAATCACTTTTTTCACTTCCAATTCATCACGATACGCAGCGACCACTTCGCCTTTTGCAGTTGCAAATACAACCTTATCCCAGTTCTCATAACTAATCACTTTAGCATGGCGAAAATATTTACCAGCGTATTCCTCATAAGCCGATTTTGTAATCACACCGATATTGCCTTTTAGTTTTTGCACGGTTTCTTCAATCGGCACATCATTTCTGGTTTGTTTTGCTAACGCTAAGCGATTGATTAATAAAGCTTGTCTTAAGACAACATAAGGATTGCTATAACGCACCCGCATTGCCCGCTCAAAAGTACGACTGAGTTTGCACCACGCTAAATCGGTTTTTCGTTGTACCACCTCATCAACGGCTTCATTATACGAATCGGCATCACGCACAAAAACTAAACCGACCCCTAATTGCGCTGCAAAACCGCGTGCTAATTCCACATCTAAGCCCCAATATTGCCCTTTTTCATCCACTGCAAAAAAAGGTGGGTTATCTTTTTTCGGCATAGAAACTAATAAATTGCCACGATCGAGAATTCGTTGAATATCAGGCGGTAAAATAGGCACGGATGTTCTAAGCCGTTCTGTACTTGATTGTAAATTCTTTTGCTCAACAGATAAATTTTTACCCGTCACGCTAGCAGAAACAGGGGGTGTAATAGAAGTTGCAGGGGCTGCATGAGTTGCCGAAAATCCTAACATCGGCATTACTAAACTAAACCAAATAATGACGGAAAACTGCTTAATTTTGTTTTTGAATAACATATCTGCTAGTGATAGGAGGGTGATTAAAAATTAAAATTAAAATCTAAGCGGAAGCGATTGCCTCTTTCTTGATCGCTAATTCTTTCTACTAACATCACTCTGGAGGATAGCCAAAAATATTTGCTTATCATATAGTTTACGCGAATATCATGCCCTTTGACATCAGAACCCGACGGGTCAAATCGCGCCCAATCCGACTGGGCAAAATCACCATTCACCGCCAACGCTTCAATATAAGCATAGGCGTAAGATAACAGCCAATCACCGCTTTTTTGGTTGTTACCATATTTAACTGACAATGCCGCGCCTAATACCTCATTGTGATGAGCTGCGGTGTATTTATCAGAAGATTGCGCCGAATAAGGCTCAACATTGCAATAAGCATCTGCGCCAAATGTAATCGGTATGTCCCATAGCGAATTGACATACTGAAGGTTAGTCATCAAGATTTTGTAATCGCGACTACCATCGCCCTCATTATTCCGAAAGCCGCCTTTATGTCCATGAAATATAAACAAACCTAATGCCGCTGTGGTGGTGGAATCTTCATCCTTGATAACGTCCATCCCTTGAATTGAGGTAAATTGACCATTAAACCAATATTTGCCATCAGGGGTTGCAAAATGTCCTAAAAAAAGACTCAAATGATGCTGCTGATAGTCTGTAGAACCGCCAAATGCCAAACCTGCGGGTGCGGAAATAGCATCCCAAAAATAATCGTTTTGCATCCAAATCGGCACAACATTGCGGCCTGTCCACATCCACCAATGATCACCGTTGAATTTAACAAACCATCTGTCTAAATAAACGTCTCTGCCACCTTTGGGATTGTTTTGAAAATCCAACACGGTCACGTTGCCGTTGCTATTTCGATTGTCGTTAGCAATCGCAACACGCAGCCCTAAACTCCATTCTTTTGTAGGATAGTATTGTAGTTCAGTATTCGCTGCTATTCTGAGCCTATCTCTATCAGGGCGGACTTTGTTATTCGCACGATAAACTTGCCAATCGGTTTCAAATCGCATTCTTAACAGTGTTTTTAACTTCCATTTGCCGTCTTCTGTCAAATCAAACGCCTGCGCTAACGTTGGAAATACATAAAGACTTGATAAAAAAAGAAAAAAAGTCGCTTTGTGTTTAATCAACATTTCAAACCATGTTTATCATTAAAAAACGTCATAGATACGGTTTCAACTTAGCATGAGCAGCAAGTTGAATTAGCTTTCGCGCTAATACTTCAGTAGGATCAATCAAGGGGGTGGCATTGTAAGAACTTTCAGTGAGTGCCAGTGAAATTTCACTGCATCCTAACACAACAAGCTCTGCACTTAAATCAACAACATGCTCGCAAGCACCATGTAAAATTTGGCTCGTTTTGTCCAAGTTAGCAGAAAGATTCGATTTTATTCCGTACTCAGCATCGTAAATTGCTTGGTGAATTGCTTGCTGCATCAGGCTATCAGGCACAATAATTTCTAAACCAAACTGCTGAAAAATGTTTTGATAAGCCGCTTATTGATAAGTTCCTAAGGTCGCCAGCAAACCAATTTTTTTAGTTGTTGGAAAATGTTCCAGAATAAACTCGGCAACCGCCTCTATCATATTGACCAAAACCACACTGGAATGATTGGCGATTAATTGTTCAGAAATCACATTCATAATCGGTGCCGAATGTGAAGTATTGCAAGGAATGCCAATAATATGCGCACCCCATGATTCTAGTTCCCGAATCAGTTGATAAATGGTATAGGCAGGATTTTTATGATGTTTTCCTTGTAAAAAACCCGTGCGGTCTTCAATTTGATGTGGATAAGAAACCAGCAACATCGGAATATAATCTTGATCGGTATTGGCAACCGTGTTTTTGATTATTTTGTGAGCCAAATCAATGCCGGTTTTAGGGCCCATTCCTCCCACAATACCGATTCTCTTTGCGTGCATAGTGTTTTTGACCCTTCGTTTCTTTCCCTTCAGCTACTTGGGAATCTCGTCAAGGCGTATTGCGCCGTGTTCTTTTTTAAACCGCAGCGCGGCAACAGTCAGTGAAAACTACAACAATATCAATAACTAAAGTTGCCCGCCGGCTTCACGCAAATAAAATCCCATAATCGCGTTAGCACGAATGTTATTATTCCGCATTCTACCGACCAATGCTTCAAATAAAAACCGCATAATTGGATAACCTTTTTCAGGATTCGCGTCCATAAAATCCAATAAGCCTGGGCCATCAATAATCGCTATTTCACATTCATTTGCGGCAACCACGCTGGCACTGCGCAATTCGTCGCTAAATAAAGAAATTTCCCCAAAAAAATCGCCGGCATTGAGTTTAGCAATGCCTTTTTCTTCTTGGTGATTGGCGGTAATTTGCAAATTAGACATGATATGTACATTGCCTTTGCAAATTAAAAACAGTTCTGAGCCGGGTGAGCCTTCTTCGACAATGACATCACCTGCTTTATACGATTTTGTACTACAAGGAACGTTGCCTTTTATGCCCGCTTCTTTTAACAAATTTATCAATGACATTACTTTGTACTCCGTATGGAAAATTTTACCGTAAATAGATATTGACCCAAATTCTGTAGCGTATTATAAGACGTAATTCATTAACCAGTCAGTATAAGGCGCGATTATGACAAATAAGTACAGTTATTCATTCAACGAAGGTGATGGTAAAAATAAAGCATTATTAGGCGGAAAGGGTGCAAATCTTTGTGAAATGACGCAAATTGGACTAAATGTACCGCCCGGTTTTGTCATTACAACCGCCACTTGCTTGGCTTATCAGCAAAAACAACAATTACCCGATGATTTAATGGCAGAGGTAGCACTGCAAATTGCCTTGGTTGAACAAAGCAGCGGCAGAAAATTTGGTGATGCCAACAATCCACTGCTGGTTTCGGTGCGTTCTGGTTCTGCCATATCAATGCCCGGCATGATGGATACCATTTTAAATTTAGGACTCAATCAGCAAACCTTGGCAGGATTGATTGCGCAAACAGGCGACAGACGTTTCGCGTATGATGCGTATCGGCGATTTATTCAACTTTTCGGTAAAGTTGCTTTAGGGATTGCTGATGAAAAATTTGATGAACCTTTTGAAGCAGTAAAAGCGCAAGCGGGAATTAAAGCCGATATTGGTTTAGATGCCGATCATTTGGAAAAAATCAGTGTGCTGTTTTTAAATGTGGTGAAAGAAGAAACCGGACATGATTTTCCTGAAGATGTGTATCAGCAATTAGAAATCGCAATTAAAGCCGTGTTCAATTCATGGATGGGCAAACGCGCAGTAGATTATCGACGCGAATTTCATATTACACCTGATATTGCCAACGGCACGGCAGTGAATATTGTGATGATGGTGTTTGGCAATATGGGCAGTGATTGTGCAACCGGTGTGGGTTTTACTCGCAATCCTGCCACCGGCGCAAATGAAATGTATGGCGAATATCTCACCAATGCGCAAGGTGAAGATGTGGTAGCAGGAATTAGAACGCCCAAACCCGTCAGTGAATTAGCAAAGGAAATGCCTGATTTATATCAACAATTAGTTGATTTACGCAACAAACTGGAAACGCATTATCACGAAGTGCAAGATTACGAATACACGATTGAGCGCGGCGTGTTGTATTGCTTACAAACTCGCAACGGCAAAATGAATGCGCAAGCGATGGTGCGCACTTCAGTGGAAATGGTCAATGAAGATTTAATCAGCAAAGCACAGGCGTTATTGCGCATTAATCCTGAATTACTGGAACAATTATTACATCCGCATTTAGCTCCGCATCATGGACAAACGTCTTTAGTGCAAGGTTTGCCAGCGTCACCCGGGGCAGCATGTGGCGCATGTGTGTTTGATGCTGACACCGCCGAGCGTTTAGGCAAAGCAGGTAAAGCAGTGATTTTATTGCGAGAAGAAACCAAACCAGAAGATATACACGGCTTTTTTGCGGCGCAAGGAATTGTCACCAGTCGCGGCGGCAAAACGTCTCATGCCGCAGTAGTCGCGCGCGGAATGGGCAAAGCCTGTATTGCAGGGGCTGAGGATTTAAAAATTGATGTGAAATTGCGCGTGGCAAGTATTGGCGATATTCACTTGCGTGAAGGCGACATTATTACCATTGATGGCAGCAGCGGTGATATTTATTTAGGCAAAATTCCCACGATTGCGCCATCTTTTTCCAGCCAATTAAAAACATTATTATCGTGGGCTGATGATATTGCTGAACTTAAAGTGTTTGCGAATGTTGATACGCCAGAAAATGCCAAAATTGCAGCACAATATGGCGCAATGGGGATTGGTTTATGTCGTACTGAACGTATGTTTAACGCCAGTGAACGCTTGCCGATAGTGATTGAAATGATTTTGGCAGACACCCGCGAACAACGGCAATTGGCTCTTAATCAATTATTGCCGATTCAACGCGAAGATTTTAAACAATTATTTACCGCAATTTATCCACACCCTGTCACGATTCGCTTGCTAGACCCTCCAATGCACGAGTTTTTACCCACCGCACAAGAGTTGGAAGATGAAATTGACGCTCTCCATCAATATTTGATTATGGTAAAAGGACAACGTGCAACCTTAAGTGCGTTAAATTTATCATTAACGTTACCACCGCCATTTGAGCAATTAACCGAAGAAGCCATTAACTCTGCGATTGAGAAAAAACAATTAATGTTGAAAAAAGTTAATGAATTGTTTGAAGTCAATCCCATGTTAGGGCATCGTGGCGTGCGCTTAGGGATTAGTTATCCTGAGATTTATCGAATGCAAACGCGGGCAATTTTGGAAGCAACGGCATTGTGTATTGAAGCGGGCATGGAAATTCATCCTGAAATTATGGTGCCGCAAGTCATCACTGTTGAAGAATTGAAAAAAGTAAAAGCCATTGTGTTAGAAGAACAGCAAGTGGTGGAAGCTGAACACAAATTGAAACTGGATTTTAAATTAGGTTCAATGGTGGAAACAGTACGCGCCTGTTTACGCGCCGAGCATTTGTCAGAAGTGGCTGAATTTTTCTCCTTTGGCACGAATGATTTAACGCAAGCAACGTTTTCTTTTTCGCGTGAAGATGCTGAGAATAAATTTTTGCCCTTGTACAATGAATCTGGCATTTTGCAAGACAACCCCTTTGAAACTTTAGATGTGAAAGGCGTTGGACAACTTATGAAAATGACAGTGAATTTGGGGCGAAAAAATAATCCAGCGTTAAAAATCGGCATTTGCGGCGAGCAAGGTGGACATCCGCGTTCAATTCGCTTCTGTCATCATATTAAATTAAATTATGTATCGTGTTCTGCACCGCGTATTCCGATTGCTCGGCTTGCCGCAGCTCATGCAAAATTGTTAGAAAACTCGTTTGTTGAATAACACGATTATTTTTAAATCTGTAGAGACGTTTTCGCACAGCGTCTCTACTTTTTTTTGATTTTTGCGTGATACTTAAAAAAAGCAACAATCAAACTCGTGGTAAAGCGTTATTCCAGTTAAAATAATGACTTAATATTCCTAACGACTCGTGAAATTTAGATTTGTACCCCGTTATCAGGAAAAAACCACAACCTCCTAGGCAAAAGAAGGTGATTTATGAGTCCAAAATACTCTGTATTTAATCGCATCGCTGAGTTGAAAAAAAACGTTTCAACCTTTATGCCAGTTAAAAACTCACTTGGGCTATTCAGCGCAATGCTGTTTTTATCTGTGAATGTGAATGCTGAAAACACTTATTCTCATGCCACAGGTTTTATTCCAGAACAACCCGATGCTTATGCAGCAATGCCACAGACGGCACATTCGCAAACAAATCTTCCCGCATCGGTTGATTTTTCAGCCTCCTTTCCTACCCCAGAAAATCAAGGCAATCAAAGCTCTGATGTTGCATGGGCTACGACTTATGCAGCATATTCTTACTTAGAAGCCTTAAATAAAAATTGGAAAGCGGACAATCCTAGCCATCAATTCAGCCCTGCCTTTGTCTATAATCAAATCAAAACAGGGAGTTGCACTAGCGGCAGCACCATTTCTTCAGCACTTCATCTATTGAAAAATACGGGAGCAGTGCCATTAACTTTCTTTCCTTACGACTCACAAAATTGCTCAAAAACGCCCGATATTAAAATGCTGTTATTGGCAACGCAGTTTCGGATTAATCATTGGTTTAAAGTTGATGAAAGAAATCTCAACGACATTAAAGGGCAAATTTATGCTGGAAATCCTGTTATTGTGGGAATGAATATTTCAGATGAATTTCACCGCTTAAGCGGCAAGCAAATTTACAATGATCTTTCTGACTCAGCAAATAATCAAGGTCATGCAATGGTGATTGTCGGCTACGATGATAATAAAAAAGCTTTCAAACTAATCAATTCGTGGGGAACGGCTTGGGGAGATAATGGTTTCGGCTGGGTGTCTTATTCTGCTTTGCAAAAACGAATTCAAAATGCGTTTGTCATCAGCAAAAACAAAGCAACTAATCGCTCAGAAACAGCTCCGCCTTCTGTTTCAACTGAATCTAAAGCCAATTTACTTTCTCGCCCCGAATTAGAACGAAAACTTGCAGAGTTGCTTGGAAAAGTGCCTTGTGCAAAAGTCAGCAGCACTATTCTTGATGATAATGCCGTGAGCTTAAGCGGTTTTGCAGGAGAAACGGCGGAAATAACGCAATTAGTCAATAAACTGCAAAGCTTAGGCGTGAAAGTTTCTACAACGATTGAAACCAAGCCTTCGCCACAATGTGAAGTATTGCGCGATTTTTCTGAAATTTTTGCCGTATCCACTGACTTACAACTGACTGTGACAGGTAGCAGCAATGCCACGCTGCGTGAAGGTGATTTATTAACGATTGAAATTAGCACGCCTGCATATCCTAGTTATTTATACCTCACTTATGTGCAAACCAACGGAGACGCAGTGCATTTATTGCAACCCACTGCAAAAACACTGACAGCTTTTCTTGCAAATACTAAACTCGTGTTAGGTGATGGCAAAAATGGCAATCCGCAATTCAAAGTTCGGAAGCCGTTTGGCAATGAAATCATTGTGGCAATTTCATCAACCACACCTTTGTTTTCTGAACCACTGCCTAAAACGCAAACAAAGCAACAATATTTGCGGCAGTTTCAACGCATTTTTGCAGCACAAACCGCAGGACAAATTATTTCAGGCGATGTGGCTACTTTAGTGACCCAAGCAAAGCCGTAAAACTGCCTCGAGCTATTTTTATTCAAACCTGACGGGATTAAAATTTAACCTTTTCAATAGAGTTTATCATGCGATATTTGACCATCATTTATGCAAGTATTATCAGTGGCTTAGCCATAACTTCATTCAATATCAATGCAGAACCACCTAGCACAGATGAGCTACGCAAAGCTCTCACCCCTTCTCCAACTCCAGTACCTGAACATAAAACACGCGGTTTGCCTTTATCTGGCGTTAAAACGCGCGGTATTAATGTAATAGAAAGCACTGAAAAAGCAACGGCTCAGACTGAAGAACCTGCCGCTCCCCCGCCGCCACCCTCTGTGCAACTCCAGCAAATCAGTTTTGAATATAATTCTGATAAATTAACTCACGAAGCAAGGCAAACTTTGGATAATTTAGCGACTGTTCTCAAAGAGCCTGATTTAGAAAAGTCGCGCTTTAAAATCATTGGACATACGGATGCAATGGGCGGAGCAGAGTTTAATGTATCGCTGTCAATTCGCAGGGCGCAAAGTGTGATGAATTATTTAATCAATCATCACCATATTGATGCGAATCGACTCACCATTGAAGGGAAAGGTTTTTCAGAACTTGCAGACCCCGCGCATCCTGACAGTGCGGCAAATCGGCGCGTACAAGTAACTAATTTAGGTCAGTCCTAAAAAGGAAAGCACTAAAACAACGGCAAAATCTTCTGCCAAGCTTTTTCCCAGCAACATTGATGATCAAACTCTGGATAAACACGAAAATCTGCATTTTGCTGATCTGCGTAAGATTTGACAATATACGCTGGCACGACATCATCATCTGCCCCTGCTAAATGCAGTTGTTTGATGCGCTTTGGAAGTATCTTTTGTGCAATTGGATTCAGTGATTCGTTTAGCGTTGGATAACCGTGCGCTTTGCTCCACTCATCCACATCTAAATTTGCTGAAAAAGTTACCACTGTTTTGACTTGGGGAATTTTTTCAGCCATTAACACAGCAAGTGAACCGCCCCCGCTATAACCAATTAAGACAACTTTTTTAAAAGGATGCTTTTCCAACCAGCGATTTAATGCCACAGCCATACTATCGACAACTTCTTGCGCATAACGCTTAGATGTCCAAAAACTCTCCTCACAGGCGGCAATGGTGTTTAAACCATGATAACAAGGTCTGCCTAACAAAATACTCGCTGTTTTATCTTGCACCATCATATTTAAAATCAATGGGTTGCGTGAAGTTGGATCTTCCGCAGGCCAGCTTTCATGCTCCCAAGGTGTACCATCACCATCTATATAAACATGCAATGTTTGTTCATTTGGCATTTGTTCAGCTAAACGATTGCTATAAAAACGATGCTGAAAAAGCTGTCCTGCGATATTGTTGCCAATAAATCCATAGTCTGTTGCAACGGCTGCAAAGCGTTGTGCGGGTGTGGCACAGCCAGTCAAAAATAAAACTATCAGAACTAAGTAAATCTTGGGCATAGCAAGTGAGGTTGGTATTCAGGGACTTGATAAGTGCTTTGACAACTTTGCACTTGAAAGAATTGGGACTTCGAAAGGGAGGAGTGCAAAACAGGTTTGCACTCCAGATTATGCAGTTAATTTATGAGGCATCCGTATTATTTTGCTACGGCATCGAGTTTATTGATGCCATTTGCATCTAAAAACAAGTTGATTTTTAAATCGGCTGGATGCGCTAACGTAATAGACTGATTTGTAAGGCTTGTACCACTGATTAACGAATTAGCTAATGGCGATGCTACCTGAGATGTTTTCCCAGCAATTTCGTTATTATCATCTAATGGCAAAATAGGAATTAAACGAAATATTTTTTCCTGCTTTAGCGTGGCGTAGCCTAAAACAATGCCGATGTAACGAGTCCCTTCCAAGCGCGTTAAACTAAGCGACTGTCCCATACCAGGCAAAATAAACACTCTCTCCATGCCCAAAATAGCAGGATCAATTTGTTCTGTGATTAACAGATGTTTTAAACCGCTACTGGATTTTGCTGCGTGCAAAAATGCTTTTGCATCGCTTAATTGAAATACTTTCATTTGCAATGCTTTTGGCGCATTATCAAACGCATTCAATGCTTTAGGTGATTCAACCCGCAACAAAATCGAGTTTTCTTTTTGTTTCAATAATGAAGTGGGTAAATCACTAGGCTTAGGTACAAATAACGTACCGTTGTAAGCCCAGCCTTTTTGCTTATCATCCCAATGTAACTTATCCGAGTCCCGATTGAGTGAGCCTAGATTATCAACTTTTTCTAAACAACTGGTCGCTAGCACAGTTAATATGACTAACAACACGACTTTTATAATCTTTGGTAAGCCCATCTTCTTAATCTCTATAGCTAACTAAATACACTTCTAAATTTAATAGTAGCAAAATGACTGTGTTTTAAGCAAAAGGATGCTCTAGGATAATCGTTTCATTTCTATCAGGCCCTGTCGATAAAATACTAATTTTTACCCCAACCAGCTCTTCAATGCGGCGGATATAAGCCTTAGCATTTGCAGGTAGTTTTTCATAATCGGTAATGCCTAATGTTGATTCAGTCCAACCTGGCATTTCTTCAATCACCGCGCTGCATTGTGCATATTGTTCCGCACCTAAAGGCGCAATTTTAGTGACTTTACCGTTGATATTATAAGCAGTGCAGATACCAATGCTTTTTAATCCGTCTAATACATCTAATTTAGTCAAACAAATGCTGGTTAAACTATTCATCTGTGCAGATTTACGCATAGAAACGGCATCAAACCATCCACAGCGACGTTTGCGCCCTGTTGTTGCACCAAATTCGTGCCCTTTCACACCTAAATGTTCACCATTTTCATCAAACAATTCTGTTGGAAAAGGCCCATTACCAACACGAGTTGAATAGGCTTTGGTGATTCCTAGTACATAATCTAAGTATAAAGGCCCGATTCCTGTGCCAGTGGCTGCTCCGCCTGCGGTGGTGCTGGAAGAAGTCACATAAGGATAAGTGCCATGATCTACGTCTAGCAATGCGCCTTGCGCACCTTCAAACAAAATATTTTTGCCATCTTGTTGATAATCATATAAATCTTCGCCTACATCGCTGAGCATTGGAATCACTTGCTCCGCTAATTTTAACGTGTTATCCAACATTTGCTGATAATCCAAAGGCTCAGCTTGATAATAATTGATTAACATAAAATTATGAAAATCGAGCATTTCCTTAAGTTTTTCAGCAAACACAGGGGGATTTAATAAATCGCCTGCGCGTAATGCACGACGTGCTACTTTATCTTCATAAGCAGGACCTATGCCACGTCCAGTTGTGCCAATTGCTTTAGCACCTTTTGCCCTTTCCCGCGCTTGGTCTATCGCAATATGAATCGGTAGGATTAATGTGCAAGCTTCACTGATTTTTAACCGCGTTCTCACCGGAATGCCGATTTTTTCTAGCACTTCAATTTCTTCTAGCAAAGCTTCAAGTGATAACACCACGCCATTGCCAATCATACATTGCACGTTATCGCGTAAAATGCCTGATGGAATCAGATGTAAAACTGTTTTTACCCCGTCTAAAACCAAAGTATGTCCGGCATTGTGTCCGCCTTGAAAACGTACCACAGCGTGAGCTTGCTCGGTGAGCAAATCAACCAACTTACCTTTACCTTCGTCACCCCATTGTGTACCGATGACTACAACACTTTTTCCCATCATTATTCCACTTAAATTAACGGCAAAACTTGCCAGTTTTGATTATGTTTTTCTAACACTGCATTACAACTTAATTCGTGTGCACCGCCGACTTGTCCGGGTAATTGTTGAATCACTACCAATCCTTGCGCTCTTAAATCTCTGATTTTTTTAAATAACTCATAATCATCTGCATAAGGTGCAAAAATAACAGTCGTAGTTTCTGCTTGATTTGAAGTTTTGCCTAGCGAAGCTAATAGTTTTAAATCCGCACTAAAGCCTGTTGCAGGACGCGCTCTGCCAAAGGTTTTTCCGATATTATCATAACGACCACCTCGCGCAATTTCGCGTCCAACGCTAGGCACAAACGCAGCAAACACCACACCCGTGTGATAGTGATAGCCACGCAATTCTGCCAAATCAAAATTAATTGGCAAGGCAGGAAATAATACCGCTAGTGTATCAGCAATCGCTTGTAAGTCGGATAATGCTTGTTTGACTTTCTCATTAGCCGCTGCAAATACTTGTGACGCTTCGTTAAGCACCTGAGCTCCACCGTTTAATTCAATCAGTTTTAGCAACATTCGTTTAAATGGCTCGGCTATGTCATAGCTTTGCATTAACTCAACTAATTCTGTTTTAGCTTTACGCTGTAAAACTTCAAATAATTCAGACTCTTGGCATTTATTTAATCCTGCTTGCGCAGAAAGTTCACGATAAATTCCAACATGCCCTAAATCTAAATGCACATTTTGCAAGCCGGAAACCGCTAGCATTTCCAACATCAATTGAATCACTTCTAAATCGCTTGTTGAACCTGCATGTCCGTAAAGCTCAGCACCAATTTGACGCGGGCTGCGGCTTTTTTCCAATGGATTACCAACGGTATGCAGCACTGTGCCTTCATAGCACAGGCGAGTTGGGTGCTCAGAGCGTAAATTATGAGCATCAATCCGAGCGACTTGCGGAGTCATGTCAGCACGCACCCCCAACATTTCACCACTTAATTGATCTGTTAGTTTAAAGGTTTGTAATTCCAAATCATGCCCTGAGCCTGTGAGCAAAGAATCCAAATAATCAATAAACGGCGGGATGACAAGTTGATAACCCCACGTTGCAAACACATCTAATATTTTTCGACGTAAATCTTCCAAATATTTAGCATCATCAGGTAAAACTTCTTCAATGCCATCGGGCAATAACCAAGGGTCTTTCTGTAACATTTCTTATAGTCCATTCACACAAAACGCCCCGACAAAGCGGAGCGTTTTTGATGTTGCGATACATTTTAAAAGGGACGCGCCCTGTTAAGTTATCTGTTATTGCTGTTTCTTAAAATACTTAAAGAAGTCAGAATTAGGTTCTACAACTATCATCCTATTCGCATCTGAAAAAATATTTTTATAAGCATTCATACTTCGATAAAAGGAAAAGAATTCCACATCTGCACCGTAAGCGGTTGCATAAATTTCAGAGGATTTGGCATCGCCTTCACCGCGTAATTTTTCTGCATCTCGAAACGATTCTGCTAAAGCAACAACCCTTTGCCGGTCAGCATCAGAGCGAATTCCCTCTGCTTTTTCAACACCTTCTGAACGCAGTTTACGCGCTACCTTTGCTTGCTCTGCTTCCATACGCAAGAAGACTGAATTACTCACATCAGGCGGTAAATCAATCCGTTTGACTTGCACATCAATAATTTGCAAGCCTAAATCCGCAGAAATTTGTTTCGAGTTTTTAATTAAAATTTCCCGAATCACTTTTCTGTCAGTAGAGACTAATTGCTTAATGGTACGTTTGCTAAATTCGCTGCGAAACGCATCTTTAATAATTTGATCTAAACGTAAATTTGCCTGACTAGGATCGCCTGCTACAACAGTGTAAAACGTTTTGACATTGCCAATACGCCATTTTACATAAGAATCAACGATGACATTTTTCTTTTCTGCCGTCAAAAAACGTTCTGGCTGCGAATCCATCGTTTGAATCCGTGCATCAAATTTTTTAACGTTGTTAATAAATGGCCATTTAAAGTGAATTCCGGGCTCGTAATCATCTTTTACAATTTCGCCGAGTCGAAATTTAATCGCTTTTTCAGTTTCGCTAACAGTAAAGACACTCATCATACTAAGGAAAATAAGTGTGGCAACGGCTACGAATATCTTATTTTGAATCATTCCCGACCCCTTTCTTCACGTCCGCGTGACGATGTTCTGACTATCGGTTCAACCACCTTTTTTTCTACAACTGGCGGTGGCGTTGCAATCGCTGTTTCAGCCGTTTCATTCTCTGGCGTTGTCGCTGCTTTTTGAATCATTTTATCCAGCGGTAAAAACAGATTGTTGCTTTTTACATCAACCATCACTGTATTCGATTTGCTCAGTATGGATTCCATTGATTCAACATACATGCGTTGGCGAGTGACATCAGGTGCTTTTTTATATTCACTTAAGAGTTGCGAAAAACGACTGACTTCACCGGTTGCTTGTGCAATGACTTGTTCTTTATAGCCTTCTGCTTCTTGGATTTTTCGAGCTGCCGCGCCGCGTGCTTTAGGAACGACATCGTTAGAATAAGCTTCTGCTTCGTTGATTAAACGCTGTTTGTCTTCACGCGCTTTAATGGCATCTTCAAATGCACTTTGAACTTGTTCAGGCGGTTGCGCATCTTGCAAGTTTACACTGGTAATTTGAATACCCGATTGATAAGAATCCATCACTGTTTGGATTTCTTGTTTAATTTGCGACACGATTTCACTACGGCCTTCTGTTAATACAAAGTCCATTTTATTGCTACCGATCACGCCACGTTCAGCACTTTCAGTCACTTGTATTAAAGTTCCAGCAGGATCAACCAAATTAAATGAAAATTGTTTGGCATCTTTAACCTGATACTGCACTGCTAAGCGCACATCAATAATATTTTCATCTTGCGTTAGCATTAACGCTTCTTTAGGAATACCACCATCCGCGCTTTGTCTATCCCCAGCTGAGCGATAACCAATTTCGATAAATTGTTGTTTTTTAACATTAACAATATCCACTTGTTCAATGGGAGCTGGAAAATGCCAATTTAAACCCGCTTGTGTCGTGGCAACGTATTTCCCAAATCGAGTTTCCACACCATGATTACCCTCATCAACGATGTAAAAGCCGCTGGCTGCCCACAATACCACAGCACCTGCTGCGAGAATCCCCAAACTTTTTACTGGATCAGTAGAAGAGTTGTTGCTGTCGCCATTGTTAGAATCACCACCCTCTCCGCCATTATTAGAGCCAAAAATACTAGCTATTTTTTTTTGCAAAGAGCGAATTGCCTCATCCAAATCAGGAGGCGCATTCTGATCTTCTCGATCGCTCCAGGGATCCTTATCATCGCCACCGGGTTTATTCCAGGACATATACATACTCCAGTTGGGGTTCTTCAAAAATTTTACGCACTTTCAATATTAATAGGTTTGAAAGTGCGTTTTTGTTTAAACGGTATATTCTATCGTAAATCATGGCGTTTATGAGCAGTTAGGCAATATTTTTCTAAAAACAGCACAGCTAGGCATTTAAATTAATTCGCTTTTAATTTGCACAGTTTTTAATAAGCCTAAATGTTTTTTATCCATTTCAATAGTTAAATCTCGGCTACCGTCATCATTAACGTGTTCGGTTAAAATTTTGGTGAACACAAATAATTTGGCATACACATCACCTTGATGTGCCAATAATCGGCAATTAATCGTTGTTTTCGTATTGGCAAATAATTCTGCTAAGGCTTGATATAACAAATCAATGCCCGCTCCAGTTTGCGCTGAGATCCAAACTCTTTGTGGTTTGCCGTGCTCATCACGGTCGATATGAGGCTCTACGTTTTCTAAGCCATCAATTTTATTAAAAACTTGTAACTGCGGAATTTTATCGGCGGAGATTTCTTTTAAAACGTGATTAACTTGCGTGATTTTTTCGTCTCTATCTTCACTATTTGCGTCAATGACATGCAGAAGCAAATCTGCTTCACTGGCTTCTTGAAGCGTAGAGCGAAAAGCGGCAACTAATTCATGTGGTAAATGACGAATAAATCCGACAGTATCCGCCAAGACTAATTGCGTGCCATCGTGAAGAGCGCACAGACGTAAGGTGGGGTCTAACGTAGCAAATAATTGATCGGCAACATAAATATCCGCGCCTGTCAGACGATTAAACAACGTTGATTTGCCAGCATTGGTGTAACCAACGAGCGAAACGGTGGGAACTTCTGCTTTTTTACGTTTACTGCGACCTTGATGACGTTGCTTTTCGACTTTTTCCAAACGACGTTGGATTAAATCAATTCGCACGCCAATTAAGCGTCTATCGGTTTCTAATTGGGTTTCGCCAGGGCCGCGTAAACCAATACCGCCTTTTTGCCGTTCTAAATGCGTCCAGCCGCGAATTAAGCGCGTTGATAAATGTTTTAACTGGGCTAATTCAACTTGCAATTTGCCCTCAAAAGTTTGTGCCCGTTGCGCAAAAATATCTAAAATCAAGCCATTTCTATCCACCACGCGAACTTCTAACGCTTGTTCTAAATTGCGCTCTTGGCTAGGGGATAAAGGGTGATTAAACAGCACACAATCGGCTTCATAGCTGGCAACAGCCGCTTTAAGTTCATCAAGTTTGCCTGTGCCGATAAAATATTTAGGATCAGGGCTGCGTCTATTGCCTGTTAAAACAAAAACGGGCTCCGCACCTGCGGATTTAGCCAGCTCTTTGAGTTCAAACAAATCTTCGCTATCTGCTTGAAAGGTAAGATGAACAAGGACAGCTCGCTCACCCGCATCTGGACGCTCAAACAAAAATAATCTCCAAAGTGAACGATATTTTATTCATCGCCATCTTCGTCAGAATCTGACATTTTCACGGGTTTGCCGGGCACAATTGTAGAAATTGCGTGTTTATAGACCATTTGGCTGACAGTGTTTTTCAGCATGATGACATATTGGTCAAACGAATCGACTTTTCCTTGTAATTTAATTCCATTCACTAAGAATATTGATACAGGAATATGGTCTTTTCTGAGGTTATTTAAAAAAGTATCCTGCAAATTTTGGCTTTTCGACATCCTATTTCTCCTTGTTATTTAGCATTTGTGCGTACATTTATCCGCCATAACGATAGATTAAAAAATCTGTTTCCAACTTTAGCATTCAGAAGCTGAACCGCAGCTAGATGATTCAAGTGGGTAAACTGGGGGCTAATTCTCAATTTACAAGGTTATCACGCTCATTTCAATCCTCAATTGCGAAGTTTATTTTTTCTAACGCCTGAGTAGGTAAGTTTTCAGAGCCGGTTTGCAGCCAATGCGCCTGAGTTTCTCTTCTAAGCCATGTAAATTGGCGTTTAGCTAATTGCCGAGTCGCTATAATCGCTTTTTCGGTCATCGTCGGTAAATCATATTCACCTTCCAAATAAGACCATGCTTGACGATAACCAACCGCACGAATCGCGGGGAGTGCTGGCGTTAAATCACCACGTTGGTAAAGCGATTCAACCTCATCCATAAAATGATTTGCCAGCATTTGCTGAAACCGCAGCGCAATTTTTTTATGCAAAATCGCTCTATCTTCAGGAGCTATCACTAATTTAATCACGTTGTAGGGTAAATCATTGTCTGTTTCTTGAAAAAAATCTGTCAAAGGTCTACCACTGATTTCATAAACTTCTAAAGCGCGTTGAATCCGTTGTGGGTCGTTTGGGTGAATTCTTGCAGCAGCTTGTGGGTCAACTTGCAATAATCTTTCATATTGCGCTTGTTTGCCGTGCTCGGCTAATTCTTGTTCTAATTTTGCCCGAATTTCAGGGCTGGCTTCAGGCAGAGTGGCTAAGCCTTGAGATAAGGCATTGAAATACAACATTGTACCGCCCACTAACAACGGTATTTTTCCGCGAGCACTGATGTCCGCCATCAATGTCAACGTTTGATTTCTAAATTGTCCTGTGGAATACGATTCGCTAGGATCAAGAATATCAATCAAATAATGCGGAATGCCGCCGCGTTCTTCTAGCGTAGGTTTTGCCGTACCAATATCCATGCCTTTAAAAACTAACGCCGAATCCACGCTGATAATTTCAGCATTTAAAGCCTGAGCAAGTTGCACGGATAATTGAGTTTTTCCTGAGGCAGTAGGGCCCATTAAAAAAATGGCAGGAGGGAATGCGGGGGGATTCATTAATAAGTTATTGAAAAATGATAATGTTTTTAGCGGTTGCACATAAAAATATAAAACTAAAATGAGGCTTTTTATAGCAACTGTGTGTTATTTTTGCCAACATTCAGCGGTTGGTTGATTCTGATGATTAAAAGATTGTTTAGTTCCTACATTATCCAGCGTTAGCTTAGCGCAATTAATATCTTTAGCTTGTTGTTTATCCGCCATAGGTACTGCTTGTAATGTATAGGTTGTTGCTGTTGCTGAAACAACACTCAGTTGGTAATAACCTTTGGGTGAAATATTACTTGCCTTTAGCGTGAAATCACTCTCTTTCGTGCTACCTGTGACGCAGGTGGTGTTTGCAGCAATAATGGCAGCATAGCGACCACAAGTTTGTTGATAGACTTCTTGTTCATGCCAAAGATTAACCAAGGCTTTTTTAGCATCAACACGTTTAGTTCGCATTAAATATTTTTCATGCGCTGGCGAATGAAACAGCATATAGCCCCCAACAATAACCATGACTATGACCAACTCAAGTAGTGTAAAACCTGATATTTTAGAAGAAACCATTATGTTTTGCCGTATAGTGAAGTTTAATTATTTTTAATGAACAGCATTAGGATCACGAGATTTAAGAATAGCTTATATGATACATCAAGCAATGAATAAGAGACTGTTGAGATAGAAATCTTATCGAAAAAACACACTTTTTGCTTAGGAATAAGTTTTTAACCTCTGTTTTTTCTAAAACCCACACATTCAGTCGCCATTAATCCATACTCTACGCTACTATTTATGCTTATTTCAACATTGTAGTTAAACATATCATTTCAAGGTGACGCTATGGTCAAACATTACAGTCGTTTTGCTGACATTTCTATCAGTGAAAAAATTTTAAACACCGTTTTTTTATTAACCATCGGTTTAGGGTATTTAACTGCTCTAGCGAATTTGTATTACACCTATCAAGGTCGCGACGGCGTAGCAGGTTTGTCTGTAAATGACATAGTGGCAATGTATCATGGCTCAAACAGTCAAACTCGGCTAGGAGCTGCGATTAATGGCATTATGGAAGCAAACTTGAAATATAAATCGGATAAAGAAGTGATTTTAAAATGGGTTTATGAAGGCGCGGAGGAAGATGCTTATAAAGAAAAAATTGCGCCGATTTTAAACCGCGATTGTATTTTGTGTCACACGCCGAGCATCAACGCCTCTTTGCCTGATTTAACCAACTATGCCGGAGTTGCTGAAGTTGCGCATAGTGATGGAAAACCAATTCCCGCCTTAATTAGAGTCTCGCATATTCATTTATTTGGAATTGCCTTTATTTTGTTTTTTGTCGGCAAAATTTTTATTCTGTGTCACATGAATGTTTATGTAAAACGAATAGCGGTCGTTATTCCTTTTGTTGCGATGTTGTTGGACGTATTATCTTGGTTTATCACCAAAAGCATTCCAGAATTTGCTTATGTAGTGGTAGGTTGCGGTGCGTTAATGGGGTTTTCAATGGGAATGCAGATTGTTGTCAGCATTTATCAAATGTGGTTTTACAAGCAAAAGGACAAAGCGATAACTGATTAACTAATGTTAGGCATGAAACCCATTTTGCCACGAAAAACACAAAAATCACGAATAGGCAGTGCTGTATTTGACTTTTTCGACAGCCCCCCTAAATTTTAACCGCCTATTTTTCGTGTCTTTCGTGCTTTTCGTGGACAACTCAAGCAGTCTGCATAACATGAATGTTATGCACTTTACACAGAAAATATTAATCGTAGCGGCGCAAAAAATTCAGATGTAAGTTAAGCAAAAAATTTTTAAAGACGACCTCTCGTTTTGTAAATTTCAGAAGATTGTATCGACAACAATCACTTAATTTTGCATAACCTCAGTGATTAATCGGCTGTTTTGAACAACTGGCAGCCTTTAAAAAAACTGCCAGTTTTAACGGTTTTTACAATTTAGTAAAAATTGCCGTGCAGTTGTGATTTCCAAGTTTAGTATTAATTGAAATACTTTTATTTATCCCGACACAATCACCACTCCACCCCGTAAAACCGTAACCTATAGCCGGTTTTGCCACCAACTTTAATGTAGAACCTACGGTTTGAGAAAGTTGGCAGCTTGTTCCGCAATTTATTCCCACAGGCCAACTCGTCAGACTACCTGAGCCACTTAATCTCACTCTGGTTTTAGAAACAGTGGTATCCCAAACATCATTTGTGTAAACCGCATCTATGCTTACAAAATCAGTCGCATTCACAAAAGGCAGATCAGGAAAAGTGCTGCACGGCGTGGTTGTACTGCAACCTAAACTTAATTTGTTGCCTAATTTACCTAGCATGGTAAATGCTGTCGTTGGTGTCACAAAGGTTTCAATCCTTTTTACCAGTGGCATACCCACAACAACTTTTCCAAAAACGGCATAGCCTGGGCTGGTCGCGCTGGCGTAATCTAAACTTTTATTATCCACAAAGTTAATAAAAAACTGCGAAGTTGCAGAGTTAGGATCATTGGTGCGAGCCATTGTCACCGAGCCTGCCACATTGCTCAAACCTGTCAAATTGGTTGATTCCAAGGTAATTGGCGCAGCCAGAGCCGCTTTAAACACCCCATCAGCTTTATTCACGCCACCGCCCTGCATCATAAACCCTTTAATCATGCGATGAATAATCGTGTCTTTATAAAAACCAGCATTGACATAAGTTATAAAGTTATTAGCACTGATTGGCGCGTGCTGATAATCCAGTGAAATTGCTATTGTGCCTAGGTTTGTTTGCAATTCCACGACACTTGGCGTAGCCGCTGCCTGAATACTGCCAGCAGATAGCAGCAGCGAACTGCCTAAAAGTGAAAATAATAATTTACGCATGATTGACTCCAAAAATGAATGTGATGTAGGAATTAAAAACAAGAATTGTCGCTGACACGCACTGCATATTTCTATGATATACGCAGCATTTATCTGCTGACAGGTGGTGGCGGGGTATATTTATTATCTAAATCGTTGTCGATGTTGTCGGCAAAAGTTTCCACTGCTTTCAAGGTGAGTTTTTTGTCGCCCCCTTTGGTTTCTACGGTGTAATTGCCTAGCAACGTGCCGTTATGGGCATTCACTAAATGCCCGATGATGTAAGCGAATAAAAAACTGGGTTTATGCAATCTGCCGACTAACACATAATCTGCGCCGGATTTTTTAGCCAGAGCAGCAGCAACGTCATTGTGATCAAAAAGATAGCCAAAACCTGCATTCGCTTGCTGCTGTTTGCTTAAATCAATGGCGATTATTTTGTAATCGGCTTTTTTCAATTCCCCTTCTAACATGCCTTTAATACTGGCAGTTCTTTCAATTTCCGCAGGAATGCGTGGTGCAAGTGTCACATCATTTAATTCAAAATCCAAAATAGCAATTTTAGTTTCTGCGTGTAAATGCGTACTGATTAAGCAAAACACAATGCTAAGAAAGACCTGATAACGTGCTGTAATTTTCGTTTTTTTTGAAGATATGATTGGCATTTCAATACTTTTATAATTCACGACTGCATCCTTAATGCAAAGGTTTCACTTTATCCGGCTCTTGATTTAAGGAACATTTTTCCCAATTCTTAAGTAATTCTTTTTGACGCAATTCCGTCCATTCCAAAATTAAATTCAGTGCTCTGCGTGTTATTTTTCCTTTGATTATTTCAAGTGAGAGAATATTAACTGCCGCTATGTGTTCATTATATTGTGCGTAAAAATGCGGCGGCTCATTTTCTTCAAAAGACATGCTAATAGTAATTCCGTAAAATTGGCTAATTGTTTGCATTTTTTTTCCTATTTCTATTCAATAATTTCAATCACTCAGTAGCTAAGCAACGTGCATGAAATAAGATCGACAACTGTAGGTACGAACTCATTCGTACAGTGCGGATAAATCCGCACCTACACAAAATAAACTTGCATAAGTTGTTTCGTTCTCATTCCTAAGAAACGTTTTAATACAGGCTTTTCTCTCATTTTTTGCGACTAAAACAGGTTTCTCATAAAAAACGTGTCGGTTTTACTTAACCATTTCGATAATAAAAATGTGAGATTTTAATTAAATAACGGCGGATTTTTTCCGATACCGCTTGTCCGCCACCGTCAATAATCCACCCGCTGCAATCAAAATCCCTCCCAACCACAACCAGCGCACAAACGGTTTATACTGAATGCGCACTGCCCACGCGCCATTGTCCAAAGGCTCGCCCAACGCGACATATAAATCACGCCACAACCCCGGATCAATCGCTGCCTCCGTCATCATGGAGCGTTGCGCATTATAATTGCGCTTTTCAGGATTTAACGTTGTTACTTCCGTACCATTTTTTGATATTAATAAAGCCCCACGTTCTGCAACATAATTTTCACCTTCGACATGCGTTGAGCCTTTAAATTCAAAATGATAGCCTGCTAAATCCAAAGTATCACCCACTGCCATCCGAATATCACGCTCTTCACTGTAATGGGAAACCAGCGTAATTCCTATTGCCACCACCGCTACGCCGAAATGCGCAACCATCATTCCGTAATAGCTTAAGGATAATTTGCTTAATTTTTCTAAGATACTGTTAGCGTTATTGAATTTATGCAGAAAATCTTGTGTAACGGTAAAAATCACCCAAAAACTTAAAAACATGCCGATGAAAACGGCAAAATGAAATTCTTTGCCGTAGGTGAATGCAGAAACCAGTGCAAACAATACGCTGGCTGCGGCAGGTTTCCATAAAGTATTGATAAATAATGCCAGCGAAGTTTCCCGCCAGCGTGCGGCAGTGGCAATCCCTAATGCGACAGCCATTGTGCCCATAATCGGCACAAACAGCGCGTTAAAATACGGCGGCCCCACCGAAATTTTACCGCCGCCCATTGCATCTAATAACAACGGATACAGCGTACCTAATAACACCGTTGCTGCCATCACAGTTAACAACAAGTTATTGATGAGTAAAAAAGTTTCGCGCGAAGCCCAGGAAAATAACGCTTCGCTTTTCACATTCGGAGCTTTGAACGCATACAACGTTAGCGAGCCACCAATTGTAATTGCTAATAACACCAAAATAAATAAGCCGCGTTTGGGGTCTGAAGCAAACGCATGAACCGAAGTGAGCACACCGGAGCGCACTAAAAACGTACCGAGCAAGCTCAAAGAAAAGGCGAAAATCGCCAGCAACACTGTCCAACTTTTAAACACGCCGCGTTTTTCCGTTACTGCTAAAGAGTGAATCAACGCCGTGCCGACCAGCCAAGGCATTAACGAAGCATTTTCAACCGGATCCCAAAACCACCAACCGCCCCAACCGAGTTCGTAATACGCCCACCAACTGCCCAGCGTGATGCCCATCCCTAAAAACGCCCATGCCAAATTTGTCCAAGGACGTGACCAACGCGCCCACGCCGCATCTAAACGCCCTGACAGTAACGCGGCAATCGCAAACGCAAACGCAACGGAAAAGCCGACATAGCCCATATATAACATCGGTGGATGCACGATTAAGCCAAAATCTTGCAACAGCGGGTTTAAATCCGCGCCATCGGCAGGTGCTTCAGGTAATAGGCGTAAAAATGGGCTGGAGGTTTCCAATAAAAACAAGTCAAAACCGACGGCAATAATCCCCATCACCGCTAACACACGCGCCAGCATATCCAGCGGCAAAGCGCGGCTAAATAAGCTGACCGCTACCGTCCAACCGCTAAGAATAAACGCCCACAGTAATAACGAGCCTTCGTGTCCGCCCCACACCGCACTGAGTTTAAACTGCATCGGTAATTGACTGTTGGAATGCTCGGCGACATATTTCACCGTGAAATCATCTTGCGAAAACGCATAAGCGAGGCAAACAAAACTTATCGCCACAAACAAAAATTGTCCGCGTGCCAACGGTTTGGCAAAACTCATCCACACAGCATTGTTCACCGTCGCGCCGTAGAGCGGGATAGTGGCTAATAACACCGAAAAACAAAACGCTAAAATTAGCGCGAATTCACCCATTTCAGGAATCATTTGGCGACCTCGGCGGGTTTGTGTTTCAAACTGTCTTTAATTTCCGGTGGCATATAATTCTCATCATGTTTGGCTAGCACTTCATCGGCTTGAAAAATGCCGCTTGCGTCTAATTTACCTTGCGCAATAATCCCTTGTCCTTCGCGGAATAAATCCGGCAAAATTCCGGTGAAAACGACGGTGACATCGTGTTCATAATTAGTGATTTTAAATTCAACCCGCAACGAGTTGGGCGAGCGTTTCAAACTGCCTTTTATCACCATCCCGCCGACGCGAATCCGCGCATCTTGGGGAGCTTCGCCTTTCGCAACTTGAGTGGTGGAATAAAATAAATTGATGTTTTGTTTCAGTGCGTACAGCGTTAAGCCCACAGCAATGCTGCTGCCAAGCACGATCGCTAAGATAATCGTTAAGCGTTTTTTGCGTTTTGGAGTCATAGTTGTTGCTCACGTCTTAAGCGACGTTTGGCTTCGTTAAAAAATCGCCGTTTGTTTAAGATTACGGCAATGACATTGTATAGGATAATGACTAAGGCAATACCGTAACTTAACCAGACGTAGAGTCCGTGTTTGCCCATTTCTAAGAAATCGGCGAATGATGCAAATTGTCCCATTAAAGTTTTCCTTCTACATTTTTAAATCAAAAAGACTATTTTAGTTGTCTTCCAGTTCAATATAAGTTTTCACGACTGGCAGTCCTCAAAGGACTGCTAGTCGTTATGCAACGCTTAAGCTCGCAAAAAACCTAATTCAAACACTTGCGGTTGTAATTTGTCGCTCAAAATTTTGTAAGCCGTTTCAAAATCAGCAAAATCAACTGGCGTTTCAATGCGTTTTTTCAAAGCGTTGCGGATTTGATACCAGCCCACATCAGGGCGATTTAATTTCAATTCTTCCTGTGTTTTATAATCATCGGTTTGTGAGAAATAAGCCTTCCATAATTCCCGCCCTGCATCCAAAACGGCTATGGCTTCTTTAGAAATTTGTTTGTTTTTTAAATAGCACACCATAAAATCCGATTCAAAGCGTCCATTTGCATTAACTTCATTTTCTGTAAAGGGAATAAAGTGATTCACAATCGCCCACTTTTTGCCGTTCCATTCCAAATCGTTTGCGCTGGCGGCTCTATTTTTCCTGTTAAAAAGCATCATGACTAAACAATCATTTTTAAACTCATCATTAAGTTCTTTTGTCGGCTGTAAGAACTGGTCGCGGTCGTTTAACCAAGTGGGTTTAACAAGGCAGCGAACAGAAAAAACAACTGCCGATTGCCAAAGATTCTCAGGTGTTAAATAAAATCCATTACCTCCACCAAAAACAGATGAATAAATCGTTGTTCCTTGTTCAGCATGTTGCAAATCATTGACATCACAGTGCATATAACCAATTGCATTGTCAGCCCATGTTTTAACTCTTGGGCTTGCTGTTGATGGCGAAATTGCATTTTTTAATGGCAATACAAGCTCTTTGTTGGCTCTTGGGCGAACAGCAAAAACATTAAGAAAAGAGCTGCTGGGTAAGTTATAAAAAAGCTTTTCACCCATTGGCTGTACCCTTTTATCAAATACGTCAACACGCACTTCAGAAATTGTATTTTTAATGTTTTCGTTTGTTTTCCAACACAAAAAGCCAATCGGAAACTCCCCACTCATTCCATCAAAAGCTTGATTGTGAACTACGAAGCCACCTAAATATTGCGCATTCCAAGCCTGTCTAAATTTTTCAAAATTGGGCGCGTTGACATATTTCATGGTGCTAAACATGGCTAATGTTGCGTTAGGTATTTCTTGAGCAATTCGTGCTACAAATTGGGCAAAAAGTTCGTTACTTGCTTTGCCGTATGCTGTCATTATTTTAGAAACTTTAGTTTTAGAAACTCCCCCTTTTGTATCAGTATCATCTTCATCAACAGCAATATTTCCCCGATTTCCAGCCTCCACATACGGAGGATTAATCAAAACTAAAATCTTTTTCCCCTCAGCTATAGCCTTGCGCAAACTCTCAGGGATTTTGTTGGTCAGGCTGTAATCAATCTTGCCATTATCGCTAATATCATCGTTCAAATAATCGTATTGAAAACGATACGCAGAGGAACAAGTTTTAGTCGATTTCATCACATCAATATCCGCTTGGTCTAACGTGGACATATAAATATTGCGCGGATTGGAATGCTTCACTTCCAAATTACCGACACCGCAACACATATCCCAAATAATATAATCCTCTTGCCAGCTCTCGCCTAAAATTTCACTGAGTTTGTCGTAAGCTTTATCCACCACATTGAGTGGCGTATAAAACGCGCCTTTAAAACTGCGCTCGTTAATTGGAATTAACGTATCACGGCGTTCTAATAATTTATCGCGGTATTCTTGTTTGGGCGGTTTAACATAAATGCGCCAAAATTCACGATAAGTTTTTTGCTGATTTAACTCGTACAACTGACCCTGCAAAGCAAAAACGGGCTTGTAACAATCCTGCAATAATCGCGCGGTTAAATTATCATGCGTAGCGCATTTGCCATCGTGCATAATGTCGGCAAAAAACAGCGCGTTGTAATCTTTTTCTTCTGCGCCAACAAGGTTGCGCCCAATCATTGCAACCCATTTATCAAACACTTGTTTTAAATTATAGGGCGTAATTTGCCTGCCAATAATTTCACGCGACTCAATCGCCTCTCTAACGATGTTAATAAATTCGTCTTCATGCGCTTCCAGATAGAATGAAACAAAATACGCGCCGATGTGTGCCGAAACTTCGGTTAAGGCTTCGGGCGTAACGCGGCTGGCAGATTGTCCCCATTTGATTGTCTTTTTTTCTAAAAACGGCAATACATCCTCTGTTTTCATTAATGCTGCTTTTTCTGTGTCAATCACCGCTAATAACGGCGGTACAGTTTCGCCTTTGTTTAACGCATCTTGAACATAAGCCAGCAATTGCGTGAACATTTTATAAAAAGAATGTTTGCTGTTGTTTTTAGCTTCAAACCAAATTTCTTCGGTGCTGAGGTCAACATTGAAAACGCCTTTGTTATAGCTTTTGAGATTAAGAGCCTTGATGTAAATATCTTTTACATCTTCTTCGGTTTTGGCTTGTTTTAATTTGGTATAGAGATTAGTAGTGGTCATTATGTTGGGATTGTTTGTTAAATTTTTGGAATGAGATAGTTACCGTCAGTAAAAACTCGGTTTAATGATGAGCCACAAACCGCAAACATCGCCATTTTAATGGTTTTATCTTGAAGCCGTCATCTTTATCCGCACAGCGATTTCAGCGGAACTTTGCTACAATAACGCACTGGTCACAACTCAAAACAAAACTAAAAACATGGATAACTATACCGAAGTGCGCAGTCAATTAGTGGCATTATTAGCTGAATTAGAACAACGCTTCCATAAAATAACCGACAACATCACCCACGCTAATGAGCCGTTATCACATGATTTTGAAGAACAAGCAACCGAGCTTGAAAATAGTGAAGTCGTTGATTTTTTAGGAAATTTCACTCGCGATGAAATAGCGCAAGTTAGACAAGCCATTAAAAGAATTGATGAAGGCGACTATGGAATGTGTGTGGAATGTGGCGAGCCTGTAAACCCTGAACGCTTAAAAATTCTGCCATTTATCGGAACGTGTATTCATTGTGCTGAAAAAAACAAACGCTAAACGTAGTCGTATTTTTGCACAATTTTATTAAAAAAAACTCCCCAGAATTCGTTGGATAAACTATCCTTAACTGATACCTTTCTTTAACCACAGAGAATTTACAATGAAAATACCTTACTTTCTTCTTTTAACTGCGTGTGTTACTAATGTATATGCAGGACCTCCTGTATTAGACAGTTCAACGAATAGCAATTCAGTTCCGCCTGCGAATGTTCCTGCACAAACGATTCCTAGCTATGATCAAGTGACTAACTTGAACAAAGTGCAATCAGACGTTAATGATTTAAAAAATAAAGTTCAAGAACAAAGCAACGCAATTGATTATTTGCAACGTGTTAATGCAGATTTGCAAAAACGAGTTGCCGATTTAGGCGGTGGCAAAGTTGCTAATGCTGCGCCAGCGTTCATTGCCTCAGTACCCGCAGGTGCTCTTGCTGACGAAAAAACGCGTTATAACAATGCTTCTAATGCGTTAAAAGTAGGTGATTACACACAAGCACAACAAGGCTTTCAAAGTGTTATAACCACTTATCCTAACGGTGATTATGCGGATAATTCGCAATATTGGATAGGCGTAGCATTGCTGAATAAAGGCGATAAAACAGGGGCAGTGCGAGCATTTGACCTCGTCGCTCGCAATTACCCGAAAAGTGACAAAATTCCTGATGCGATGTTCAAAATGGGTGACACTTTGTTGGTTCTGAACAATAAACCGAAAGCGAAAGAATATTTTGATTATGTTATTCAAAATTATCCTAATACCAACGGTGCAAATTTAGCGGCTAAGAAAAAAATCGCAGCAAGACTTTAAAAACAATCTAAGGCTTTTCAGGTTTTTAAACCTGAAAAGCCAGTGTTAGTTCCACACATGAATTTATCCGATTTTATCTCTGTTATTAATCAGCATTATCTGAAAAATTATCACACCGTGTTAATTGGTGGTTTTTCTGAGCCTTTCTATCAACCCGCACAACTGGGCGAGCCTGCCCAAATTCAATTTACGCACGACTATTTTCGCAGTGCTTTGCATGAACTGGCGCATTGGTGTGTGGCAGGGGAAGAGCGGCGCAAATTGCCTGATTATGGCTATTGGTACGCGCCAGATGGCAGAACGCAAGCGCAACAAGAATTGTTTTTTAGTTGTGAAGTTGTGCCTCAGGCTTTTGAATGGGCATTGTCATTAGCCAGTGGCATTAAATTTGATGTTAGCGTTGATAATTTAAGCAACACGACATCGGGTGCAGATGAGTTTAAACAGGCCGTGCGTGAGAAATTACAAAGTTATTTGCACAATGGCTTTCCAGCGCGGACGGAGGCTTTGCTGCAAGTGGTTTATCAAGCGAGAACAGACCTGACAGGTCTCAACAAAGATGATTTATATCAATATTTGCGCTTAGAAAAACTAGATTAATTAACTGAGTTACGCAGTCCTTAAATTTTACAACTCCGCATAAGCCCAGCAATTCTCATTATGGCAACTCATTTAAAATCAAATAGATAAGACAATGGGATTTTTAATTTAGCCATTTTCAACCGCAATCAATGCTTAAATTATGTTTGCATTGATTAAGTTCTGAACAAAAAAGTCTCTTTATTCAAAAAATGAGTTATTTTGGCGAATATATTTCATTCTAAAAACTCACTTTAAAGGCTAAGATTAAAAAATAATTGTTTATTTTTCAATTAGTTACTTAACAGAAGTTCATAATGAGAATTGCTGGTTGAGAAGCTTTTTTCATCTGGTATTTTATAATCACTTTATAGTGCGTTAGCTATAGAGGCTGTGAAAGTATTGTCATTTTGGAGTGCAAAACCTAGGTTTTGCACTCCAGGATCATAGATAAATCAATAATTTAAAAATAACATTTTGATGTTTTTTTGAATACTTTCACAGCCTCTATAGCTCATTGATTTGCTGCACTCTGTATCTTCTTTCGCAAAAAGTCAGTATTTTGTCAGCTTTTCAATGAGTTATTTTTTGTCATGTAAAGAGATTTTCTATACACAAAGCACAACCTACTTTGTATAAAAAAAGCCCTCACTACTTTCGCAGCAAGGGCTTCTCAATCAAATCAGCACTCAAAAAGTTTCGCTAAACGAATTAACTTTCCATGCTTTTAAACAAACTCACCACTTCAATTGCAGAAAGAGCCGCTTCCGCGCCTTTATTCCCTGCTTTTGTGCCAGCTCGCTCAATCGCTTGCTCAATCGTATCAACAGTTAATACGCCAAACGTCACGGGCACATCATATTGCAAAGATACATGCGATAAACCTTTTACACATTCACCGGCTACATAATCAAAATGCGGTGTGCCGCCACGAATCACCGCGCCCACTGCAATAATTGCATCGTATTTTTTAGTGGCAGCCACACGTTGAATCACAATCGGCAATTCAAATGCGCCCGGAGCTCTCACCAACGTAATATCGTCTTTATTAGCTCCGTGCCGCACTAACGCATCAATTGCGCCGTTTTCCAACTGATCGACAATAAAGCTATTAAAGCGCGAAGCAACAATACAAAACTTACCGCCTTGCGCGGAAAAATGACCTTCAAAGGTTTTTATTTGTGACATAGTTTTTCTCTTAATCTAAATAGTATTACAAAATTTTTTAAACTGATAGTTTTGACGTTAGCCCACATGCTCGGCGACTTCCAAATCAAAACCCGACAAGCCGATATATTTTTTCTGCGTTCCCAGCACTTTCAATTTATGCACACCTAAATCAGCCAGAATTCGCGCTCCTGTGCCTGTGGTGCGCCAATCGGCGGTATCACTGGAATGATTTTGTGGCACGCCGTTATCTGCCAATTGGTAAGAATAAATTAATTCTGCCAAGTCTTTATTGTTCTCGTTTTGCCGAATCAGCACCAACACGCCGCGTCCTTCTTCAGCAATTTTTTGCATCGCCAACCGAATCGGCATACTGCAATCGCTGCGTTTTGAGGCAAACATATCATCGAGCCAATTCCGTGCATGAACGCGAACTAATACAGGCTCATCACCCGATACTTGCCCCATCACTAAAGCCAAATGCAAATTGTTGTCGTTGCGATCTTGATAAGCATACAAGCGAAACTCACCAAATTCAGTGGGATACGCACATTCGCTGACGCGCTCCAAGGTGTTTTCATGCGCAATGCGATAATGGATTAAATCCGCAATCGTGCCAATTTTCAGATTATGTTGCAGGGCAAAACGTTCCAAATCAGGACGACGCGCCATTGAGCCGTCTTCATTCAAAATTTCCACAATCACCGCCGCCGGTTCAACGCCTGCAAGACGTGCAAAATCACAGCCCGCTTCGGTGTGTCCAGCACGATTTAACACGCCACCGGCTTGCGCCATTAACGGGAAAATATGTCCCGGTTGCACTAAATCATCGGCTTTTGCATCCTTCGCCACCGCTGCTTGAATGGTTCGTGCGCGGTCGGCTGCTGAAATGCCAGTCGTTACGCCACTTGCCGCTTCAATGGAGACGGTGAAATTCGTGGAATACGGGGTTTTATTTTCGTCCACCATCAACGGCAATTTTAATTGCTGACAGCGTTCTTTGGTCAACGTCAAACAAATTAAACCGCGTCCGTATCGCGCCATAAAATTAACATCTTCAGGGCGGGTAAAAGATGCCGCCATCACTAAATCGCCTTCGTTTTCGCGGTCTTCATCATCCATAATAATGACCATTTTGCCTTGCTGAATATCAGCAATAATTTCTTCCGTTGTGTTCATAGTTTTTTAAAATCAATGAGATAGGTTTTAAACGCTTTTAGGCAATACGGTTAAATTAATCAGTTCTAACTATATTTATTGTTTCAATACTTTTGTAAAACCGATTATTAGGCGCAGATAATTCAATAAGTCACCTATTTAATAAATCCCGATTGTTGCAATAAATCTAACGTCACATTTGAGGTGGGATGCGCGGCTTTTTCGCCTTTCATTAAGCGTTCCATGTATCGCGCTAATAAATCGACTTCCAAATTCACCTGATTGCCCACTTCTGCTATGCCGAGCGTGGTTTCTTGCAAAGTGTGGGGCACAATATTAACACTAAATACCGCGCCGTTGATGCTGTTGACGGTTAAACTGATGCCGTTAATGCAGATTGAGCCTTTTTCGGCGATGTATTTTGCCAGCGTGTCGGGGGCTTTGAATGATAAGCGAATCGAGCGTCCGTCATTTTTTTTCTCAATCAGTGTGCCGATGCCGTCAACGTGTCCGCTGACGATGTGACCGCCTAAGCGGGTGGTGGGCGTTAAGGCGAGTTCTAAATTCACCGGTGTGCCGATGGTGGCGTGATTGAGCGTGGTGCAGGAGAGGGTTTCATTCGATACATCGGCGCAAAAGTGCTGGTTGCCGAGTTCGACTGCGGTTAAACATACGCCATTTACGGCAATGCTGTCGCCTAAGTTGGCATCGCGCAAAGAGAGTTTGCCTGTGTTGATGGTGAGGCGCACGTCGCCGCCTTTGGGTTGAATGGCGGCAATGCTGCCGATGGCTAAAATGATTCCGGTGAACATAAAAAACTCTGTTAGTTTTTGTGAAGGTTAAGATAACGTTATATTGTCATCATTATGGATATTCAAATCATCCCTATCAGGAACAAAAAGCGCGAACTTTCCTTTTACGGCTTGCGCTTTGTGAATCGTTACATTAATTCCAAGCTCTTTATTTACAGCATCAATTGTTTTTTTTAATATCTCAAAATTATCATCACTCATTCGCATACCAGCAATAACTGATTTTAGAATTTGTTCTCTGTTATAAAAATGTATTCCTGCTTTTCTTATATCATCAATAACTCTCTCTTCCTGTTCATATTTCCAATCCAATGACTTGGTTAGAAACTGTTTTTGAAATGCGTCTGGAGAATTAATTATCGGTTTATCTTGTTTATACACAACTTTTGAAGGTAAAAGTTTCTGAATACCATCAAAACGAAGTTTTCGAATATCATCAAGCCGCACTTCGTTCGATAAAATAACTTTAGTAATTGACTTTGCAAACTCAGTTAATTCGTTATCAGTTCTAACAGGAATGGAAAACTCTACAACGAATCCTTTATGTTCACTTGCATAATGTGCCCACATGAGTAAATTCAGTGGGTTTCTTGATAGACAGCAAATGCCAACATTATTAAATTTTTCAAAATACTCTTCTGAGGTATATTTGGGTTTATTTAGATACTTCTGACGTTCTAACAATTTTTTCGCAGGTGATAGCCTTCCTTTCTTCTGTTTAAGAATATTATCTACTTTACTTTTTTCATCTGCTGTTATTGTTTTCCTTACAAACTTCAAACTTGCTTTTATATCTAATTCTGGATAACAATCAAAAGGGTCATTAAAATCTTTTGGATTCGTAAATTTCATTGTTCCATCTTTGATAATTGCAAGCGAGCCTTCATTAAATGGAACATATTTATAACGAAATATTCTGATAGACATAAATCTCAGCCTGTTTATTTTTCAATATTTAATCAATCGTCTCAATCCAGCGACACCGCTGTTTCACAATATCCGCCGTATTTTCATTGCCAATCCCTTTCGCAATCAACCCCACCACCCGATCATCGGTATCATAACCAATATGCGCATCCAAAGGATTAGCCACCTCACCCAAACCAAACACATCAAACACCCGCGCCACATTAATATTGATATTCGTCACCTCAACACAAAGGCGCGAATCTAAATATTTTTCCGCAAAACTCTCAGGAATCGCATAACTCAACAAATCATTCGGATCGCTAAAGGCAATAATCGACGTTTTCGCCAACATCCGCTCCGCATAATGCGCCCCACTGCGCTGACAATATTCCACCGTTTTTCCATACAACTGCGGCAATTTTCGCCCCAATTGCAACATCGGCAACTGATTCGACAACATATAAATCGGAATATGCTTCTCTTTCAGCACCGCCGCCAACTGTTTTTGTTCCTCAGAATGACTTTGCTGTTGCGCAGAACCCAATTTTTCCGCAATAAATTGCAAGCCATCAATGGTAATCCGACTGCCTAAACTATGCGCCACAAACGCATAATGGTCATGCGCAATGGTTTGCACAGGCGCAAGCGAATTTAAACTGCAACTTTGCGCCCCCTCTTTCGGCAATTGCTCCCAACCGCCGCTAGTCATCCAGCAAAAAGCCTGTACAAATGCCGCTAAAATAGCGTTTTTACTATCGCCTAAATAAATAATCGGGTCGGGGCCGGTGTCATTGGAAAACTTCTTCATCAAATCATTGATTTTCGCCCGCCGAAACGAATATTCACCCGAATTATCATACGCCAGCACTTCCTTTTGCTTGGCAGTGATTTCTGACCACGTTAATTCATAAAATAACAGCTCTTTAGTTTGCGATTTATCCAAAAAACGCTCAATTCGCAAATTTCCCAGTTTTTTCGATTTATCCGCAGAATCCGTCAAAGCAATATTTTTATGCTGTTTCGACATCACGGTTAAATTCAGCACTTTCGCCAATTTTTCAGCAAATTCAGTGGCATAGCCGGGTAAATGCTCGCCCACGCCGTGAATCATCAGCACTTTCATTTTGCCATTATCTTTGTGCAGATAAGGCTCGATGCCGCTGAATTCCGTGCCCCAAACCTCACACAAGCGCGTATCGTTTTTGGTTTGGCTTTCTAAAAAAGCTTCGGTTACACCTTTGCCTAATCCGAAACAGCCGGACAACAGAAAAGCACAAGTGGAAATCAGAACCGCTTTTTTTAACATGGTGGCGTTTTTCTCAAAAGAAAAAACCTGACAGGCTTTAAAAACCTGTCAGGTCTGAAAGCGAACTTTATAACTTGTTTTTAACCAACTGATAAACTTCTTCAGTGGAAACATCTGCATTGTGAAGAATTTCAGCCAGTTGCGCTAACTTGGTTTCGGCAAACTCTCTGTCTTTTAAGCTACCTGCATTGATGTAAACATTCAAAGCTGCACTTTTTAAACCCGCATAACCTGCCATCACCGCCACGCCCGCATCGCTAATTACCGCCGTGTTGCCTTTATCTGCTGCAATCCGACTTAAGGTAATCGCCTCGGCACACGCTTTTGCACAGGCTAACGGCACTTCTGTGGCTTCTTTTAAAACACTTTGAATCGCGGCACTTCGCGCGGTTTTTTCCTCATCGGTTTCTTTTGCCATGCCATAACACGCCATTAAGCGGTCAAAAACATCGACATCGGCTTTAATCATGCCAATTAAAACCTGCCGTAAGTTTTCAGATTTTGCTAATAAATCCTGCATTTGCGTTTCAACTTCGGCGTATTTAGGCTTGCCGATGGTTAAGTTACACACCATGCTTGTTAGAGCTGCGGATTGTGCGCCCATCACGGCTGCCGCGCTGCCGCCGCCGGGTGTTGCTGATTTGCTGGCGAGTTCGTTTAAAAAAACGTCGATTGATTTGTCTTTGATTTCCATTGCTTATTCTATTCTGATTAAAAATTTGAGGTGTTCGTCAATGTCGTCATCTTTGACATCAACTTTTATAAATTGAAAGCTTACAGTTAAGTTGTTGTACCACATATTGCCGAAATGCTTTTACTGCTTTATTACGCTCTTCCGTTTTTGCTTTTTATAAATACTGCACTATTGACTCAAAATAGCAGCTGTATTCACCGCAATATCGTCAAGCTGTGACAAAATCAGTGTTTCACCATAATATAATGTTGATTTTTCTGCATAACTTTCTGCCAACGGTTGCCGATAAACTTCCAAGCTTTCATTATTTAAATTAATCAACCAATATTCAGGAATCCCAAACATGGCATAGAATCGTTGTTTTCGTTCACGGTCATAATTTAAAGAACTCTCTGCAACCTCTACCAGCAACAACACATCTTCGGCTTGCGGATGACGGGTAGTATAAAAATCTGCATCAGGACGTAGCAACATGAAATCGGGCTGGGGTTCAGATAAATCGCCCAGTTGTAGCGGGTCTTGTACGCTGATAATGGCTTTTTCCATGACTAAAGGAGCAAATAACCGCGTTAATCGTTTTACATGACCTGCATGATTAAATCCAATCGGGGGCATTTCTAAAATTTCTCCGTTAATTAATTCAATACGGCTTTTGGGTGAAAAAACGTTTGCCGCTACCATTTTTTGCCATTCGTTGACAGTAATAGAATGTTTTTGTGGAAATGCTGCTGCCATAATAATTTCTCTTTTAACAGTGAATCGTCAGGTAATGTGTTTAATATGTTTCTGCAATTGCATGTCGCGCTTTTAAATTTTCACAACCCGCTGTTGCATAGCACAATTTTGTCTTCAATTTATGAAAATATTTCGTTCACTTCAATCGCTAAAGTGGGAAATAGAAAAGGCACGGCAATATCGTCAGTGGTGTACATTTTTTTAAGTTGATACAAACCGTTTTCTAAAACAAATTGATGCACAGTTTGTTCATAAGGATAGACCAGCCAATATTCCATCACGCCTGTTTCCTGATAAAGTTCATATTTGGTTTGCAGTTCTCTTTTTGAGTTGCCTTTCGACAAAATTTCAATAATCCAATCCGGTGCGCCGTTACAGCCTTGCTCATCTAAAAATTCAGGATTACATATAACGCATAAGTCTGGTTGGACAACCGTGAAAATTTCTTTATTGGCTAAAATGGACTTTTTACGGTCATATAATCGCACATCAAACGGCGCGGCAAAAAACTGACATTTCTTAGTTTTAAAAAAATTATAAAACATGCCATTTATATCTGCCGAAATGCGTTGGTGTTTTAAATTGGGCGCAGGTGGCATCAGCATGATTTTACCTTTGATTAGTTCGACCATTTCATCAAGTTGCCAAGTTAAATAATCGGCGTAACTGTAGGTTTTGTTTAAATCAAGTTGGGAAAGTTGGGTAATCATAAGTTTTTCCTATTTCGCTGCAAGCGTGAGAATGCTCGTCTTATTTTCCAACAATGCGTTGATTTTGTGATTTGATGGTTTGCAGGGTGTTAATTCTTAAAAAAGCCAATTTATAAAGCTACACGCCGAGCAATTTCAATGTCTTTACGAATTAAATCATTCACCAACGTTTGTAGATTAATTTGCGTTAATTGGCATTTTTGACTTAAGAAGTCGAGTATATCTTTATCTAAATAAATCGGTAATTCAATTTCTTCAATTGGAGTATAGAACTTGCCTTGTTCTGCATTAGAAAAGTCGTATTCTTCTTTCATTTTCGTAATCTCTTTAAGTAAGTTGCTTTTTCGTTGGCAGTTGCTTTTCTGGCTGAAATGATTCTAATGACATCGCCGCAACGAAAAGTATGCACGACTAATAACACTTGTTCATTTAGATTTTGTCCCAATAGCAGCCAGCGTTCTTCATTGTTGGAATGTTCGTCATCGGGAATGTTTAACGCAAATGGGTCTGAAAATACATAGGCTGCATCACGAAAGTTGATTCCGTGTTTGCGAATGTTGAGTTGATTTTTGTTTTCATCCCATTCAAATTTCATGTCAGGTTATCTTATGCTGTTGATTTTATGGCTTGATGGCTTGCAAGATATTAATTGTCAAAAAAAGTGAATTTATATTGTCATGTGATTGAGTGGAGTTCGTTATGTATTGTAACGTATTAAACATTTGTAACTATTTACAAACACATAAAAAAACCATGTAATTAATCACCGCTGTGCATGTAAAACAGCGTTAATTTTTAATCAATAACGGAGAACTTTATGAAAAAACTAGCTCTTGCATTTGTATTATCAATGACTGCTTCTTGGGCTTTTGCAGCACCTGCGGCAGTTCCTACCGCCCCCGCTGCTGCTGACGCTAAGGCCGGTGTTCGTAAACCTACAGGTGATGTAGAAAAGTTCTGGAATGCTCAGGACTGGAATAAAATGTCCGCTGATGAACAAAAACTGTGGGCTGTGCTGGGTTGGGATGCTAAAAAATGGCACGGTGACAAAGCTCAAGAACCTGCATCAGAAAATAAAAACTGGGCGCAATTAAGTAAAGCTGAGCAAGATGCGGCAAGCGCATTAGGTTACGACCAAAAATCTTGGGATGCTAACTAATTTCCCTTTTCACGACTGGAAGTTCTTAAAAGATTTCCAGTCATTTGAGTTATTCCCGCCGCCAAGTGATTTTTCCATCAGCAATATTTTATAAAACGACACCTTGCTATTTCAAACTTTCTCTAATCCTATCAGCTTCCGTTTTTCTATCACTTTTTTTGTTTATAATTTTGTTTGCATCAAAAAATCGCTTACTGAAACAATCGCAGTTCCTGCATATTTTTTGATAAATAATAAATCCCGCTTATCGCCTGTCACCAAATAATCCGCCTGTCCACCTACTGCAATTGACAACAAATAATTGTCGTAAGGGTCAGGTGAAACATCAACCACAGGTAACTGTTTCACGATAACAGCTAAATCGCGTAACTGATTAATCAAACGTCCAGTTAGCGCAGGAGAAATGCGCTCTTTAATTTTAGGATAACGAGTCACTCGCATCATCTCTTCTATTTGCGGAAGAGCTGTTAAAAGACTAAATCGGTCATTTTGCCAGTGCGTAACAAGCTGCGCTGGCTGTGAGGTTGGAATCAACAAGGCACTGATAAGAATATTCGTATCCAATACCACCAACATTAGGCAACGCCTCCAACAAATTCACCGTGCATTTCATTGCGCACAACTTGACTGGCTTCATCAATCATAGCTTGCAAATCATCGCAAGGTATATCCGCAAGTTTTTCCCGCGTCTGCGCTAAAGTTTGCTCAAAAATCCTCTTTTTTACCGCTTCCTCAATAAACTTAGAAATATCGCCTTTTTTCATGCCGCGCTCAGTTAAAAAACCTCGCAAAGCTCTATCTGTTTCCTTTGAAACAGAAACTGTCCATCGGGTTTGATTGTTCAGCATAATAATACCTCTGAATTTTTAGACTTAACCTTCCCGCCGCCAACTGGTTTTATTGCACTATTTTTAACGCATGGCAATCCGAGCTGCTTCTGCTAAAAAACCGGAACGGGTAACATGTTTCAAGCGAGTATAATCATCAATCCGCTTTAACAACGACTTAGGCAAAGCGATAGCCACCTCTTCGATACCCTCCTCAAAAACAGCCGTATCCACTTCAACAATCGCCCAAATACCCTCAGCATAATCAGGATTAGCCTGATGCTGATAAATCGGACTGATTGACGGCATCGCCAGCTCTTCTTCCAGCAAACCTTCTAAATGCAGCTCAATCGCCTCTTTCACAGAATCCAATGCCTCTTCTATGCTATCGCCTGCTGAAAAACAACCGGCTAAATCAGGAACAGTGACACCATAATGTTGACCATCATCTGAGTGTAATACAACCGTAAATTTCATTTCCAACCTGCCTGTTTATAAATACTATGGAGTGTGCCTTTGGGAATATCACTATCGGGATGCTTGATTGTCACTAATCCTTTTTTAGTCTCATGCTTGAACTGATGATGCGAACCTTTAATTCGCACCAGTACCCAGCCATCTTGTTCCAACAATTTAATCAGCGTTTTGCTATTCATTAACTATTCGGCGGCGCGTTTGATTGTGCAACATAATAATACCTCTGAATTTTTAGACTTAACCTTCCCGCCGCCAACTGGTTTTATTGCCTGGCATATCTTCCAAAATCACGCCCTGCTGTTTCAAATTTTCACGGATTCTATCCGCTTCTGCCCAGTTTTTAGCCGCTTTCGCATCCAAACGCGCCTGAATTTGTTGTTCAACTTCTTCATTCGATAAGCCATTATTCGAAATTTCGCCACCTTTTAAAAAGTTTTCAGAATCATCTTGCAACAATCCCAAAATACTTGCCAGCGCAGTTAAAGTTTTTGCTAAAACAGCCGCTTGCGTAGCATCAGAATCTTTAACTTTATTCAATTCTCTTGCACAATCAAACAGAACCGCTAACGCAACTGGCGTATTAAAATCATCATTCATTGCATCTTCAAAACGAGTTTTATAATCCGTATCAATATCAGAATCAACGATTTCAACACCGCGCAATGCCGTGTAAAGCCGTGTTAAAGCGGCATGTGCTTCGTTTAATTGTTCATCGGAATAATTTAACGGACTGCGATAATGACTGGAGAGAATAAAAAATCGAATAATTTCAGGACGATATTGTTTCAACACTTCGCGCACGGTGAAAAAATTGCCCAGCGATTTCGACATTTTTTCTTCATTAATTCGCACAAAACCGTTGTGCATCCACAAATTGACAAACTTTTCACCGGTCGCGCCTTCGGATTGGGCAATTTCATTTTCATGATGCGGAAATTGCAAATCCATCCCGCCGCCGTGAATATCAAAATGATTGCCTAAGCAGCAAGTGGACATCGCCGAGCATTCAATATGCCAACCCGGACGACCGTTGCCCCAAGGCGATTCCCAAAACGGCTCGTTTTCTTTCGCCATTTTCCATAAGACAAAATCCAGTGGATTGTTTTTCGCCTCATCCACGTCAACGCGCTCACCGGCTTGCAATTCATCCAGTTTTTTACCGGATAATTGCCCATAATTCTCAAACTTAGTCACCGCATAAAACACGTCGCCATTTTTACCCACATAAGCAAAACCGTTCGCAATCAATTTTTCAATAATGGCAATAATTTCAGCGATATGCGTTGTGGCTTTGGGTTCAATATCAACTGGCAACACGTTTAATGCGCGTTCGTCTTCGTGCATTGCATCAATAAAACGCTCCGTTAAGGCGTTAAATTCTTCGCCGTTTTCATTGGCACGATAAATAATTTTATCGTCAATGTCGGTGATGTTGCGAACATACGTTAATTCATACCCTTGCTGGCGAAAATAACGTGCTACCGTGTCGAAAACCACCATCACCCGTGCATGTCCGACGTGACAATAATCGTAAACTGTCATGCCGCACACATACATGCCCACTTTCCCTGCGATTCTGGGGGTAAACGTCTCTTTTTTTCGGGTTAAGGTGTTATATATTTTTAACATTTTGATTAGATTATTGACCGATAAGCTACAAAACCATTCAATCTATCAAGTGTGCGCTTTTCTTTCAAGCTAAAAACACATAAAATCGTTTCCTTTGCATCATTAATGATAGGAAAAACATGCGACATATTATTCTTGCTCTGATGCTTTTTTCGTTTACCCCTTTTTTATTTGCCAAGGAACACAAAATGTCAGAGACAGCAACAAAAGTTAAATTAACCACTTCATTAGGCGCGATTGTCGTGCAATTGAACAGCGAGAAAGCTCCGATTTCTGCTGCAAACTTCTTAAGTTATGTAAAGGAAGGTTTTTACAGCGGCACAATTTTTCACCGTGTGATTCCAGGTTTTATGGCGCAAGGTGGTGGTTTTGACACTGATTTTGAGCAAAAAAGAACTCATGCGGAAATTCAAAATGAAGCGGATAACGGCTTGAAAAACAAACGCGGCACATTAGCAATGGCGCGAACCAATGCTCCACACTCTGCGAGTTCACAATTTTTTATCAACTATAAAGACAATAGCTTTTTAGACCACACTGGCAAAAATGCTAGCGGTTGGGGTTATGCTGTTTTTGCAGAAGTGGTTGAAGGGATGGACGTGGTCGATGCGATGGCAAAAGTGCCAACCGGTAATCGCGGTTATCATGGTGATGTGCCAAAAACAGACATCGTGATTGAAAAAGCAGAAGTTTTAGAATAAAAAATAGCGGCGCAGAATGTTGCGTCTTTAAGTTTGTATAAACCTGTCAGGTTTTTAAAATCTGACAGGTTTTTTTATGGGCTAGTGAATATGAACTTGCCGAGTTTTCACTGAATCGCTTCTGCGCAACGCATATTTTTCTGCCAAATCGCCCTGTTTTTTAGAGCCATCTTCATTCAACTGAATTAACGTCTCGTCATTTTCAATCTGATAACGATGTGGGACTGTTCCGCCCTTTTTGGGTGTTAACACCAAAACTTTGTTTAACTCATCCCATTGATACTTGCCTTTTTCATAAAACTCGCGCGAGGAATCTCTAGCTGGCTGAGTGACAAGCAGATAATTTTTATTTTGTTTTAAAGACAGCGTTGTTTTAATTCCCGCGCAGTCATTGCAGGGTACATAGCCATAAAAAACACCATGAAACTCTAAACTTTTATCAATGTGTTGGCCATGAGCCGAATGGTCTGCGCCCTGCTGCTGCATTTCACGCGCTTTGAGGAACATTTCTTGGTCTGATTCCGCCATTACAGCATTCGCTGAAAATAGACTGCTGAAAAGACACAAAGCCAGACTGTGTTTTAATTGTTTTTTTAATGCTTGCATATTGAGTTCCTTAAGAAAAGTAACGATGGCTGTGTTAAGGTTTAAATAACCAGTTTCCACCTATTTTAAATAACGATGTGGATTTTACACAGTAACCTGCAATCTGATAAAGACCTAGAAATGTTTATAAAGGCTTTTATTAGAGTTTAAAATGCAGATTCTCACTTAACATCGCTATTACAAAAGCGAGCCAATTTATGTTAATTATTGATATTAATCAATTAAAATTAGCTAATTCGCATATACAACATAAACTATAAGTAATTTAATATTGTGAAAACTGAAATCTTTTTTATCTCTGATTTACATTTAGCGTTAGAAAAACCTGAAATAACGACTAAATTCCTTTATTTTTTGCAACATCACGCCACAAATGCCAAAGCACTTTATATATTAGGGGATTTATTTGATGTTTGGGTAGGGGATGATGATTTTACTCCGCCGATTAATAAGCTAAAACAAGAACTTAAAAGACTTACATTAAACGGAACAGAGATTTTTTTACAGGCGGGAAATCGTGATTTTTTATTAGGCAGCAAATTCTGCACTGAAACAGGAATTACTTTATTAAGCGATTATGCGGTAATTGAATTAAATGGCGTAAAAACGTTGCTAACGCATGGTGATTTGCTCTGTACGGATGATTTGCCTTATCAAGCGTTTCGGCAAAAATCGCACACCGTTGAATGGCAAGAAAATGTGTTATCTAAACCTTTGTTGTTACGACTATTAGTTGCACGTTGGTATCGTATCCGCAGTTTTTTTCATAAGAAAAATAAATCCGCCAAAATTATGGATGTAAATCAACAAACTGTTGAATCCGTGATGCGTGAATATCACGTTTTACGCTTAATTCATGGACATACACATCGTCCTGCCATACATGATTTCAATTTAGATAATCAAGCCGTGCAGCGTTTTGTACTTACGGAATGGAAAAAACAGCCCGTACATTTATTAGGATGGAATAACAAGCATTTTTATACATTTGAACTGTAAAATATGGCGGCAAGCTTGCGCCTTAGCTGTAAAAATAAAAAATACTATCTATTTGATTTCAAAGAGAACTATAAAATAAAGCATGAAAATACGCTTTATTTTTTAAAAAGTGTTTGACAGATTTAGTGATTAGCTATATTATAGCTCCTTCTTTCAGGGAGTCATTAAAAGAAGTCAACTTAAGAAGGTCAGTCGGGGTATAGCGCAGTCTGGTAGCGCGCCTGCTTTGGGAGCAGGATGTCGGGGGTTCGAATCCCTCTTCCCCGACCACACTACGCGCTTGTAGCTCATCTGGATAGAGCATCGGCCTTCTAAGCCGAGGGTAGCAGGTTCGAGTCCTGCCAAGCGTACCACTTCAAAAAATTCCTCTTTACACCATACATTATGGTGAGCGTAGCTCAGTTGGTAGAGTACAGGATTGTGATTCCTGTTGTCGCGGGTTCGATCCCCGTCGTTCACCCCATTAAAAAATCCTCGTTTTACCTCTAAATTTCAAAAATCTACTTTGTTTCAAATTTTAAGTTATAAATCTATATTCGCTTTTGAGTGAAATTTTATTTTTTGCAATTGAAATGCAGACTTAACTTCTAAAAAAGCCTGCAAGTGATAATCATTTTTTCTACTTTCAATTATTTTACGAACATCCTAACGTTCATAAAAATCTAAAACTTGCGCCACATAATTTTGTGTTTCAGGATAAGGTGGAATCGAGTTTTTATATTTTTTCACTGCATTTTCCCCTGCGTTATATCCTGCAACGGCTAGTTTTACGTCAGAATTAAACATTTTCAGCAAATCGCGTAAATAACGTGCGCCCCCGCTAATGCTTTCAGCAGGGTCTGTGCGATCTTCAACTCTCACGCCATAACGCAATGCGGTATCAGGCATCAACTGCATTAATCCAACAGCTCCAACAGGCGATCTTGCTTCAGGGTTATAACCTGATTCTGCTTGAATCACTGCATGTAACAATTTTTCATCCACACCATAATCTAAAGCCGCTTGTGCAATCAAAGCACTGTACTTTTCTCTGTTCAATTTTGAACCGTGTGACGATTTATGACGTGTTGTACGAATATAATTTCTCTCCTCAGAAATATCACTCGCTTCTGCTAACTCATTATTTCGCGTCCGTACAATCACTTTTGTGCGAATAATCCGCGTATATTTTTGATTAGGTGGTTCATCCGTGTAATAAACACTGCCATCAGGCGCGGTATATTTATACACATCAGCCAAAGCAACATTAGAAACCACTAACGCACTTAAAAAACCGACTAGAATTCTTATCATTTCTTACCCATTCTCCTTCTAGTTTATTGAATTTCTACTAAACTGGCGGCTTTTACTGCCTTTGTTCGTGCTTCAGTAATCGTATCAGCGACACTTAATGCAACGCCCATCCGTCGAGACACAAAAGCTTCCGGTTTGGCAAATAAACGAATCTCCGTTTGTGGAATTGCTAACGCTTTATCCAGTCCTGTGTAAGTGACGGCTGCTTTATCAATTCCTCCTAAAATGACAGCACTTGCACCTAAGAATTGCATGGTTGTAGACACTGGTAAACCTAAAATAGCCCGAACATGCAAATCAAATTCCGTTTGCCGCTGCGTTACCATTGTCACCATTCCTGTATCGTGAGGTCTGGGGCTGACTTCACTAAACCACACTTGTTCACCTTTGACAAACAATTCTACCCCAAATAAGCCTAAGCCACCTATTTCAGTTGTTACTTTTTCTGCAATTTCTTCTGATAAGCGCAATGCAGTCTCTGTCATTGCTTGTGGTTGCCAACTTTCGCGGTAATCACCATTTTCCTGTCTGTGACCTATCGGTGCGCAAAAATGTGTTTCCACTTCGCCATTTTCATTTAAAGCACGCACTGTTAATAACGTGATTTCAAAATCAAAATCAATGCCTGCTTCAACGATGACTTTTCCGGTTGCCGCGCGTCCTGCTTCATTTGCATAATTCCATGCAGATTCCAATTGCTCTGGATTTTTCACCATTGATTGACCTTTGCCAGAAGAAGACATGGTCGGCTTTACAAAACAGGGATAGCCAATTCCACTATCAACCGCAGTTTTTAATTCTGCAAAATTGGTTGCAAACGCATATTTTGACGTAGGCAGACCCAATGTTTCTGCTACTAACGTTCTAATTCCTTCGCGATTCATAGTTAATTGAATAGCTCTGGCGTTTGGAACAATCGTGCATCCGCCAGCCGCTTCAATTTCTAACAAAGCCGCTGTTGCAATCGCTTCAATTTCAGGGATCACAAAATCAGGTTGTTCGGCGGCAATTAAGTTTTTTACCGCTGCTGCATCTGTCATATCAATCACATGACTACGGTGTGCAACTTGATGAGCCGGCGCATTTGGATAACGATCGACTGCAATCACTTCAACACCGTAGCGTTGTAGAGAAATTGCGACTTCTTTGCCTAATTCGCCACTCCCCAATAGTAAAGCTTTTGTTGCAGTGCTAGTTAGTGGTGTTCCTATTTTCATTTTGAATCTGTCCAATCGTTATTTTGCATCGTGATGTAAATTATAGTTGGTTTAAAAATAATTGCCGCTTCGTAGGGATATTGCAGATTAACGATTCTACGCTTTAATAAGCGCGGCTAGCAGAGTAACTTGAGCATCAGAATCATTCAGCGCGGGAATATAGCGATAAGACTCACCACCCGCCGCTATAAAAATCTCCTGATTTGTCATCGCAATTTCTTCCAATGTTTCCAAACAATCAACTGCAAAGCCCGGACAAACTACATCAATATCTTTAATGCCTTGTTGTGGTAAGTTTTCTAACGTTTCCACACAATAAGGTTGCAACCATTTTGCTCGTCCAAATCGTGATTGAAACACGAGCTGCCATTGCGCGGGTTGTAGTTGTAGTTCGTCTGCAATTAATTGTGCAGTTTTTTGACATTGATAAAAATAAGGATCGCCCCATTCTGTCAATTGTGCAGGTAAACCATGAAAAGACATCAGCAATAATTTGCCTTTGCCTTGCGATTGCCAAGCTGTTTTTATGGAATCTGCAATCGCTTTAATATACAAAGGATGCTGATGGTAATCGCTAATAAAACGCAGGTTGTGAATATGCCTCCAACTCATCATTTCTTGCGCACAGGCATCAAAAACCGAAGCGGTAGTGGTGGATGAATATTGCGGATACAACGGCACAATCACAATTTCATCAACTTGTTGCGCTTTAAAACTCGCTAATTTATCTGCAATGTGAGGATGCCCATAACTCATGGCGTAATCCACACTCACTTCGGTATTTGCAAAAACAGCGGCAACTTTTTCAGTTAAGGCTTTGGTGAACACAATGAGCGGAGAGCCGTCTTTGTGCCAAATTTTGTGATAAGCCTCAGCGGATTTGCGGGGTCTAAATGGCAGAACCACAAAATTTAAAATCAGCCACCACAAAGGTCTGGGTAAATTAACAACCCGTTTATCCCACAAAAACTCTCTTAAAAAAGCTCTTACCGCCGAGGTTTTGAGGGAGGCAGGTGAACCTAAATTAACAAATAACACGCCGGTCTTTTTTTGCATAACTCAACTCTAAGGTTTTAGCGATTAATTAAACTTAAAAACTCAGCGCGAGTGCTTAATTCTTTTCTAAAAATGCCGGTCATCACTGAAGTTGTCATCACCGAATTTTGCTTTTCCACGCCACGCATCATCATGCACATGTGTTTCGCTTCAATCACAACCGCCACACCTTTGGCATTCACTGCTGTTTCAACTGCATCGGCAATTTGTTTGGTGAGTTTTTCCTGAATTTGCAACCGCCGCGCATACATATCAACAATGCGGGCTAATTTTGACAAACCTAGCACTTTTCCTTGCGGCAAATACGCAATATGACATTTACCAACAAAAGGCAGCAAATGATGCTCGCACAAAGAATACAATTCGATATCTTTTACAATCACCATATCTTCAGTATCCGCCTCGAAAATTGCTCCATTTAGCACTTCTTCCAAGGTTTTTTCGTAGCCATTATTTAAAAACTTAAAGGCTTTCGCCGCACGTTTTGGCGTATCAATTAAACCTTCACGGGTTACATCTTCGCCAATGGCGGCAATAATTTTGGAAAAGTATTCTTCCATCGTTTCATCTCTTAAAAAAATAGTTGTGCAGTATACCACTATCGTTGCGTAAAACTTAAGGCTTGCAACAGCACACGTTCATCCGCGCCGTTTTTTGTGGCGTTTTCACTTAAATAACGTCGCCAACCTCTCGCGCCATTTTCGCCATGAAATAAGCCCAAAATATGGCGCGTGATACTATTAAAACGTACACCTTGCGCTAACTGTTGTTGAATATAAGGTATCAACGCCAGCACAATTTCTTCTCTGGTTTTAAGCGGTTGATTCTGCCCAAAAATCTGAATATCAACTTGCGCCAACAGATACGGATTTTGATAAGCCTCTCGACCTACCATCACCCCGTCAACCTGCTGCAAAATTTTCGCAGATTGTTCTAAACTGGTAACACCGCCGTTTAAAATAATTTCTAGCTGCGGAAAGTCTTGTTTTAATTGATAAACCACGTCGTAACGCAACGGCGGCACGTCGCGATTTTGTTTCGGCGACAAACCACTTAACCACGCTTTACGCGCATGAACAATAAACGTTTCACAACCCGCGCTGGCACAAAGCCCCATAAATTCAACTAATTCAGGATAAGAATCGCGCTCGTCCACGCCTATGCGTGATTTCACCGTCACTGGGATTTTCACCGCATTTTTCATGGCGGCAACACACTCGGCAACTCTCGCAGGCTCTAGCATTAAACACGCGCCAAATTGCCCATTTTGCACTCTATCGCTAGGGCAACCGACATTTAAATTCACTTCCGCATAGCCATAATCCTCCACCATTTTTGCACATTTCGCCAAATCAGCAGGATTTGAGCCGCCTAATTGAAAAGCGACTGGTTGTTCTTCAGAATTAAATTGCAAAAAACGGTGCGAATCAGCATAAATTAATGCTCCGGTTGTGACCATTTCAGTATATAAAACAGCATGTTGTGATAAAATGCGATGAAAATAACGGCAATGTTTATCCGTCCAATCTAGCATCGGGGCAATTGAAAATAAGCGATTGATTTTATTCATGTAAGAAATTTTTGTGGCGGGGGATTTGGTTTAAAGCGTTGATTTTTGCGGGTGATAGCTGTTTTTTTAGCGGCTAATTTAGATTTTTGACGTAAGCAAAAACAAGTTAGTGTTGATAAAAATCTCCTGATTCAATGAGTTGTAAACCTGTGGTTGCGCGATTAAACAGATAAATCCAAACCGACATGATTTCACCGGTTGTGAGTGTGACGTTTTGCTTGCAGCGAATATATTCAGTCGGCCGTGGAAAATGGCGACTGCATTCTTCATATTCATCCAATTGTGCAAAGAGTTTATCCGCATCAATCAGCTGATAAACTTCCCCTTGCACATGATCCTGCGGGCTATCCGATGGCACAACGCCCGGATAATAATCCACTTGATAAAGTTTCCCTTGATAGCTGCCATTTCCAACAAAATTCGCATAACGTCTTAAAAATTCAGACATTTTGTGATTGCTATTTTGTCGCAATGTGCCGTAAACAAATAGATAGTCGTTCTGTTGCTTCATTTTAAAAATCGACTAAATTATTTTTTCGTTCTGCAAATATCTTGAAATATTTGATTGTTCATATTTTTCCAACAGCTGACAAAAGATAATAGTGTGTCTTCAGGGATGTGGTCAATTTCTTCCTGTAATTTATGATTCAGTAATAGGGATGACATTTTGCGCTACTTTATGTGTACCGATGCACTTCTCTTCGTTCAGTACATCTTATTGGTGTTTATATTTTAATATTCGCTTGCACAAACGGTTACATAAATTTCTGTATTTCTAATGTCAGGTGAATTACTTTCAACTACATCACCTTCCAAAATACCGCCTTTCGATTTTATTTTAAGACATTCTTTCAAGTAATCCTTAAAATAGTTATCAAATACGAACTTTGCTCTCAATAGCGGAAGGTCTTTATTGCTGTAATTACCCGCATCTATAATTTTGCTTGAAGGAATTTTCGCTTTCAGTAAATTAGCGTTGTTGATTGAATAAACATTCTTTAAATAATTGTTTGCTTTATAATATTCTATTTCTTTATAAGGAAACTTAGAATCAAGTTTGCGTTCCCAAAAATCATCTTCTTTATCTGCATAGCCTTTTACATAGATATGAATTTCATCTGTATCTTCTTTTATTTGGGCTAAAACTTCATTAATAACGGTTACTGTATTAACAATATCTTTTTCACTTTCACCAAATTGATTGATTAAAATAGAAGATGGAACTCCCTGATTCAAATTATTGAAAGAATCGCAAAGTTTTCCCCAAGCAATACTGTCTGTTTTTTTATAATCCAGTAAATCTCTTGTGTACTTCATAGATTTAAATGGCTGTTTATATAAAAGCTTTGAATCTCTCAATACCAGCTTATAAGATGAACAAAATTTTGCCTCAACTGTAATGAAAGAATCTTTCATCTTATTTATTTCTATATAATCATTGCCAGCATCAGCTTTTGATATTTTCTTATCAATATCAATTAGTTTTGAAGAAATGTTATTTAATGATGTATTGTCTTTTTTCCATACAAATGTGTCTAAATATATCAAATAGTATGTAAGACAAACAACTATGACGCTTAATGTGACAAAGAAAAATAAAAAAATTTTTTTTATAGTTTTAAAAATAGCTAATAAAACTTCTTTAGCTTTTTTAGCTTTTTTAGCTTTTTTATAAGCTTTATCAAAACACTCCAAAGTAAAGTTTTTTGTTGTTTCATATAGCTCAACTATCTTTTCTTTTAACTTATCTCTGGATAACATAAACAATGCCGTAGAATTAAAACACTATAAGATATGCTTAATGGTTTGTTGACACCAGAGTTTTCGATCTTGCCAGTACAATAAGACTAGCCAAAAATTTTTATCAATTCCGTCACAGCCAATATCAACACATCCACTTCTGCTTTAGTGTTGTACATGCCAAACGAAACCCGCGCAGTAGCTGGAACGTTAAAAAAATCCATCACCGGCATTGCACAATGATGTCCGGCACGAATCGCAATCCCTTGACTATCCAACATCGTGCCAATATCGTGCGGATGAATGCGGTCGAGCGTAAATGACAAAATTCCGCCTTTTTCAGCCGCTTGCCCGATAATATTCAAGCCTTTAATTTGCATGGCTTTTTCAGTCGCATACACTAATAACTCATGCTCATGCGCGGCAATCGCCTCAATCCCAATCGCATTAATATAATCAATCGCCGCACCAAAACCGACCGTATCAGCAATACTCGGAGTTCCTGCCTCAAATTTATGCGGCAAGCCCGCGTAAGTGGATTTTTCAAACGTCACAGTACGAATCATATCGCCACCACCATGATACGGAGGCATGGCTTCTAAAAACGCCTGTTTACCATACAACGCACCAATGCCTGACGGCGCGTAAAGTTTATGCCCTGAAAACACATAAAAATCACAATCCAAATCTTGCACATCCACTTTGGTATGCGGAATCGCCTGTGCGCCATCAACTAACACCGGAATGTTTTTCGCATGAGCGGCGGCAATCATTTTCTTCACTGGATTAACCGAACCCAGCGCGTTAGACATGTGCGTGACTGCAACTAATTTGGTTTTATCGGTTAATAATTTTTCAAATTCGGCATAAATCAACTCGCCATTCAAATCCATCGGCGCAACTTTCAAAACCGCACCATTTTGTTGACACAACATTTGCCAAGGCACAATATTCGCGTGATGCTCCATTGCGGTGATTAAAATTTCATCACCGACTTTAATATTCGCCCGCCCGTAAGTTTGCGCAACCAAATTAATTGCCTCGGTTGCACCACGCACAAACACAATTTCTTTTTCGTTAGCGGCATTAATGAAACTTTTCAGCTTTTCGCGCACTGCTTCATATTTATCACTCGCGCGTTGGCTTAAAGTATGCACACCGCGATGCACATTCGCATAATCTTGCCGATAAAAATTACTGATACAATCAATCACCTGATTTGGTTTTTGGCAACTGGCGGCGTTATCAAAATAAATTAACGGTTTATTGCGAATTTTTTGTTCTAAAATTGGGAAATCGGCGCGGATTTTCTCTATTGGATAATTCATATTTTGAAATTAGTCATATTATCGTGAGCGGTTATTGTTCGCCGCTAGTCAGGTCAATTAAATCTATCAGGTTATACAATGTTTCTTCTTCTTTAACTGAAGTTAAAGCAATAGATACTTCTGAAATAAAAAACACCATGCCAATTAACATGGATAATACCGAAATCACAAATAAAATTACCGCAATGGTTAAGGCTTCATATACATAAAGACCTAAACCTAATAGCAAACAAGTAATCATTACGCCAATTGTGCCAAGCAGACTATAAAAAAAGGCGTTTTTAATTTTTCCAGATCGTAATTCGATAGATTCAATTTGTGATTGCAGAGTCAAAACTTCCTGCTTTTTTCCTGCCTGTGCCGCTAAATGTTTTTCTTTATGAAAAACGCGCAAACGTGAAACCATTGCCATTAACCGAGCATTCAGGGTTAAAACAAATAGTCCAGATGCCGAAATAAAAATCGCAGGGGCAACAAAAGCTTGGAATAATTCTAATTTTGTTAGCATAAAATATTAATTTATTTAGAATTCAATCGGTAATATATTTAAGAGTTGTTTTTGCAACAAAACTTTCAACGGTTCAAAACTGATTTTATCCACCATTTCATTCGCAAAAGCAAAAGTCAAAATATGTTTTGCTGTTTCTTCATCAATGCCGCGTGATTGCAAATAGAAAATAGATTTTTCTTCCAATTGTCCAATCGTCATGCCGTGCGCACATTTCACATCATCGGCATAAATTTCTAATTGCGGTTTCGTGTCAATTTCTGCATCCGCTGATAACAATAAATTGCGATTATTCATTTGCGAATCGGTTTTTTGGGCATCTTTTGCAACAACCACGCGCCCTTGAAATACACCTCGCGCTCTATCGTTTAAAATCCCTTTATAAAATTCGCGGCTAACCCCATTAGGTTTATTGTGATTAATGCGGGTATGATTATCCAAATGCTGACGATTTTTTCCTAAATACAAACCGTTTAATTCACATTCTGCGCCTGTTTCTAAATCACAATGAATTTCAGAACGCGCTAATAAACCGCCTAAAGCAAAATTATGATGAGTGAATTTTGATTTTTCAGCTTGTTGAATATACGCACCACCAAAATGAAAGGCTTTTTCGGATTCATTTTGTAATTTATATAACGTTAATTCAGCATTATTTTCAAGTGAACATTCTAATACTGAATTGGATAAATAACTTTGATTGCCATTATTAATAAACGTTTCAATAATAGTCGCTTGGGCATTTTCTTCTAAAATCACCGTGTGATAAGTATTCACCATCACTTCTTGCGTAGTTAAGTGAATAATTTGCAAAGGTTTATCTAAAACTTCATTTTCTTCTAAGTTTAAATATAAGCCATTATTGGAATGGAAAAAGTTTAAAATCAAAAAGCCATTTTTTTCATCTTCAAGCACAGACTCAAAATCATCATCTTCTTCTGATTCTGATTCCAAAGACAGAGCGCAAATATCAACGGCTGTTGGTAAATAAGAAGCTTCAGGATTAAAAAAACCATTCACTAAAACAAAGTGATAACAGTTTTCGAGTTTCCAGTCTGCCAATACATGAAGATTAATTTCTGATTCAGAGATCGCTAAAGGAAATTTCTTTTTTGCCAAAACAGAAACATTGGTGTATCGCCATTCTTCTTCCCGCACGGAATTAGCAACAAACGCATTAAATTTTTCTAAGGCTTGCGATTTTAAAGCAATTAAATTTTCGCTTGCCATGATTAAACTCCCTGTTCCAACCAGCTATAGCCTTTTTCTTCCAATTCCAAAGCCAGTTCCGCGCCGCCGGATTTCACAATTTTGCCGTCTGCCAATACATGCACGAAATCTGGTTTAATGTAATCGAGCAAGCGTTGATAATGGGTAATCATTACAAAGGCGCGATTTTCAGAACGCAGTGAATTAACGCCTTCAGCCACAATTTTTAACGCATCAATATCGAGTCCGGAATCAGTTTCATCCAAAATACACAGTTGCGGTTCGAGCATTGCCATTTGCAAAATTTCGTTACGTTTCTTTTCGCCGCCTGAAAAACCTTCATTCACTGCGCGATAAAGGAATTTTTCGTCCATATCCAAGGCTTTTACTTTGGCTTTTACCATCGTTAAAAAATCCATCGCATCTACTTCTGAAAGTCCGCGATGTTTGCGAATCGCATTTAACGCGGCTTTTAATAAGTAAATATTGCTGACCCCTGGAATTTCTACCGGATATTGAAAGGCTAAAAACACGCCTTCACGCGCACGCATTTCGGCAGGCATGTCGAGCAAGTCTTTGCCGTTATAACTGACTGTGCCACCTGTGACGGTGTAGCCAGCTTTGCCTGACAGAACGTGTGAGAGGGTGCTTTTCCCCGCGCCGTTTGGCCCCATAATGGCGTGAATTTCTCCCGCTTTGACTTCAAGATTTAAGCCTTTCAGGATGTGTTTGTTTTCAACGTTGACCGTTAAGTTTTGAATAGAGAGCATTGTTTTTTCCGATTCTTAAAAAGTAGTTTAAGGAGTGCAAGCTTTGCTTGCCACGCGATAAGTTATCAAGCAAGCAAAGCTTGCACTCCAGTTTGAATAGTAATAGCCGCTTATTCTGACATTTTATCCAGCAGCGGTTTTTTAGCTGAAAAAATAGCAAGTGCCGCTTGATAATCCGCATAGGCTTTAAAAAGGGACGTGGCGGCTTCGGCTATCTGCATTTTGGCATCGCCATTGGCAATTTCGCGCAAATTGACAAATAACAACGTGCTGTCTCCTAGTGCAAAGCGGGTACGTTCCCCTTCTTCTAATTGTTGTGCGACTTGTTGCTGTTGTTGACTGAGTGTTAAGCGTTTTTGACTGGCGGTTAAAGCCGATAACACATCTTTAACTTCTGCGGCAACGCGGTTTTCCAGCAAATTACGTTCCCATGTCAAACGTTGTTTATTGGCATTTGCCACTTGCGCCCGCCCTGTTGCTACCCGTCTTTGTAATGGGATGTCAATATTTACCCCCACATACAGTTCATTGCGGTTCGGTTTGTCTTTTTTATTGCTATTGTCACCTATGTCGTTAGCGGCTGAAACTGACAGGTCAATACCAGGGGCTGCCTGATTTTGCTGAAGTTCTTGCTCGGTTTGCAGTTGTTCAATTTGCAAGGCTAGACGTTTAAGCTCAGGGCGTTCCTGTTTGGCAGCTTCCAATGCCGCCGCAGCGGGTAAAAGTTTAGGTTCTTGCAAGGGAAAATTAGCGGGCAACTGCTCTTTTCGAGGCAGCAACGGCTCACCTTGGGCACTACGCCAGAATAACGAAAGCTGAATCGCGGTTTGTTCCAAAAAACGCAGCGCGGCAATTTGCCGCTCTTTACGTTCAATAATAGCGCGTTGGTTATCCATGATTTCAATTTTGGGAATATCGCCCGCCGCAGCCCGTTGACGGACTCCGTTATCGCGTTGTTCGGCAATGGACAGCAATTGTTCGGCAATTTTTAAACGTTGTCCTGCCAACACCCAATCCCAATAACGGTGTGAAGCTTGCCGTTGCACATCCAACAGCATCTGGTCATAGTCATGTTGGCTAATATTTTGTCCTAGTTCTGCTTGTTTTAAAGTGGCGCGGCGGCGGTCAATCTCACGGTTACGCCACAGGGGAATATTAACCCCAACTCTGACTTCGCCATCACTGGCGGTGAGATTTTTGCCGTCATAAACAGGATAATCTCCCACGCCACGCCGCCAGCCACCAAAAAAAGTCGTCCCACCCAACGCAGTAGGCTGTTCTAAGCTAACATCATTATTTTGATTTTCATATAATCCGGCAATTGACCAGCGATTTTGCGATTTTAAAACCGTATCAAAACCGCCTTCTGCACTCAGATATTCACCTTGCGCGGCAGCAATGCGCTGTTCACTTGCTAATAAGGTGGGAAAAGCCTGCACTGCGGAATTGACCACTTTTTCCAGCGTTAAAGGCTGATTTTCCTGTGCCGAAACTGTCGAAATAAGGTTAAGCGTGATTGCAAAAAAACAAATAAGTTTAGTATTTTTCATCGCCCTTTTTATCCTCGTCTTTTTTCTTATCGGCATCATAACCGCCGTCTTTGTCTTTATCTTTGCCTTCTTTATCGAGCGAATGTTCCGGTAACACCAATGGCGGGAAGTTGTTAAAAATTCGCCATAGCTCGTAACCTAAAGTCACTCGCCCTAACAACACCCAGCCATTAGTGCGCACACCTTGGCGCAAAAAGCGTTCCGATGGCCAAGGCAAATCTTTCGCATCAGGGGTAACAAGCAAGCGAAAATGACCTTTGCCATCATCGGTTGCATCAATTAATGCGACTTTGCCAGCAAATGAACCCATTGAAAACTCCGGCCAGCCACCAAACTGAATGGCAGGATAACCTTCAAACTGCAAGCGCACCGGACTGCCGTTAATCACCAATGGTAAATCGTTGCCATCCACCCACAATTCCACAGCGCGTTCATTAGTGTGTGGAATTAAAATTGCGATGGCTTGCCCACCTTTAACCATTTCAGCATTCGGATTGACTAACAAGCGTAAAACTGTGCCATCACGCGGGGCAACAATGGTCAGATTTTGTTGCCTCGCTAACTTTGATTGCAATTTTAATAAATCCGCTTTCACATAATTTTGATCTTCAATGGCTTTATTCAATTCAGCGCGGGCTTTTTGCACCGAAGCGGCAGTATCGGCGGTTAATTTCTGAAAATCCGCTTTCAACGCGGCAATTTCACTGCTAGCCGATTCTAAACCCGCTTGAGAGCGCATCACCTCAGCCTGACGCTGGGCGGCATCAAGTTGACTAAGTTCTAAAGTTCTATCGGATGACAAACCTTTGCTTTGCAACTGGCTATGTCGCGCTAAATTCAGTTTTGCAGTTTTTGCGGCAGCCTCACTTGCTAATAAAGATTGTCGAGCCGCTTGTTCACGCTGTTTTGCCATCATAATCCGGGATTGCGCAGCGGATAAAGCTTGCGGACGCGCCATTTCGCTCATCCGTAATTGTTCTTTAAACGTTTCTACCCGACTATTGACCGCTGTTTGCCGCTCCAATAACGCGGTTTGTTCACTCTGCAAGCGTTCCAGAATCAGCGGGTCATTATCCAGCAAACGGGCGATGATTTGTCCTTTCTTAACCACCGTACCTTCTTTCACCAGCCATTGCGCAATCCGCCCTTCCACTGGCGCACTCACCGCCTGTTGCCTTTCGGCGGGTAAATAAGCCACTACCCGTCCGACACCACGAATATTCTGTTGCCAAGGAGTCAGCGTTAAAAACAGCATCAACAACAAAAACAGCCACACCAGTGACCGTGCCAGTTTGCCTGCTAACGGTGCAGTCACGGCATGAGGTAAGGTGATTAAGGTTGATGCAGAAAAATAATGAGGCTCAGAATCAGAATTTGTGTTGTGCATAATCAATCTCTAGCTTAACTTTCAACCAATACGCCGTTTTTAATACGGATAGGCTGTTTACAATGGGCAATGATTTCAGGATCTTGACTGGTGATGAGCAAAGTCCAAGGGGCTTTTTCATCAAACAAATCATCCAACAAAGTGGGTAATACCCGCGCATCAATTTTATCCAATGTACCGTCCAGCAACAGCAGACGTGGTTTTGCCACGATTGCACGAGCCAAAGACAAACGCAAACACTGCTCCGGTGTCAGCGGTGCGCCGTTAGCCGATAAAACGTGATTTAAGCCTTGACTGAGTGCAGCAACGGTTTCACGCAGTCCGACTTTTTCCAAACTATCCCAAATTTGCGATAACTCAATCTCACGATTAAAACGTAAATTATCCAAGACGCTGCCCTCCAGAATTTCCGCATCGCGCACCAAACAAACGCTGTCGCGCAAAGTATGCAGATTTAAGTCGCGTAAATCATGGCTCTCAATTCGCACATAACCCGAACTAGGCAGGCGCAAACCGAACAACATATCCAGCACACTGCCTCTTTCCACATCGCCAATCAAAACCCGTTTTTCACCCGCAGATAAGCGTAAGCTAAAGCCTTGTAGCACATCTAAATTGGGACTTTTCGGTAAAAAAACGTTATTAATTTCAATCTGATAAGGATTTTTTTCTGATTCAACCAGATGTCCTTGCACGGTTTCCAGTGGAATATGCAATAAATGCTCAAGCTTGTCACCGCTGACAATCAGGGCATAGAAACTGCTCAAGGTTTTACCCAAACGAGTCAAGCCATACATCATATTACTGACAATCAATTCCGCCGCGATAAGTTGCCCTAAACTAAGCTGCCGCTCAATCACCATCCAGCCGCCCATGCCCAATAACAAGGTATTCGCCACGGTGTGCAACACCAGACCGCCCGTGTTTTGCCGCGCCAAAATAGTAAAATGTTTGTCGCAGGCATTGAGATAATTTTGCGACACCTGTTCGGTTTTGCGCTCTAAAAAAGTTTGCGCCATTGCCGATTTGTTAATGATTTGCGTTGCGGCAATATTTTCCAGCCAGGCTAATACTTCGTATTTAGCTTTTGATTGGGCGATAGCGGTTTTAATACCGTTTTTGCCTAAGCCGAACAAAATAATACTGACAAAAATCAACAAAAAGAAATCAAAAGCCAGTAATAACGGATGATAAAACGCCAGTAAAATCATGCCGATAAAGGTTTGCAGCACATAGCCTAAGGTTTCTAGCAAAATGGTGGCGGCTGATTTATTCAGATTCACCACATCCAAAAAGCGGTTGACCAGTTCGGGCAAATGATGATGATCGCTGTTTTCAATATGGGCTTTTTGCAGGCGGGAAGCTGTTTCACCCAAAATTCTAACAAACAAGCGGCGTTGCAAAATATCCATCACATAAAACTGTAACGCGGATAGAGCATTGCTAAAACCGACCAGCACCAACAGAATCAAAGAAAGAACAATCAAAGGTTGAAATAAAGCACCAAATGCAACTGTACTCACTAAGGTTTGTACTGCAATCGGCGTTGCCAGCGACATCAAACCAATGCCTAAACCATAGGCAATCAGCGTAATGACATCCTCTTTTTCCAAGATGATAAGTTGTTTAATTAATTGCAACGAAGACTGATTAGAAGAATTCATAAAATTGATGTATCGGTGAAACGTTTGGATAATTTGACAAACAATAACCGCTAAAGCTTTCTGATGGCTTTCAAAATTCAAACCTGCAAAAAATTATTTTTATGCGCCGCGTAGAAAGTTATTTGATTCTTCTTTATTGGTATGTTTATGAAGTGTTTGCATTTTTTACAGAGAGAAGGGTGGACTTAATAAACTTAACTCATCTAAATATCTGAAATCTTTTTGATTGTGAGTGCATAAAGGTAAATCATATACCATGCAAGTTGCGGCAATAATTGCATCATAAATAGCCATATTATGGGATAAAGCATAATTGTTAATCAGCAAAGAGGCTAAATCCAAAATATCTTGGTCTACACGGACAGATGCGAAATTCGATAATTTTTTATTAATGGTATTTAATTCTCTTTTATTCCGTGCGCCTACACAAACTTCCATATCAACAATAGAATTAAAGCAATAATCTTTCTTTGCCAATTCGTCTATATCTAATTTGCCATTGATATAGTCAATAACAATACAACTATCTAAAAATATCATTCTATTGAGCTTTGTCTTCTCAGGTTATAAATATAATCTGCACTGTTTTGAATATGCGTTAATGCTATGTCATCACACAAGTTTTCATCAAAATCTTTTTTAATGACCTGCATATTTTTTGTGACATCTTTTTTGGCATAAATAGGCTTGTATTTTTTCTTAGAAGTTTCTATGAAAATTTTTATTGCTTCAATGGCGATTTCTTCCATTGTTTTTTTTTGTTTTAGAGAAAACTCTTGCAATGTATCTGTTAGTTCTTGATTTTCTATATTTAAAACTAATTGAGTCATTATTATTCTCCAGTAAAAGCGATGTTTAACTTTTTTGCCAGCTCTGAAAAAGTATCGTTAGGCAATTTGGAACGCTCAACAGGGATAGAGCTTGTCCAGTTTTGTTCACCGAGTGAACGAAATTTTTCAATCATGGTTTCAATTACCTCAGCGTTGATGTATGGCACGTCTATAACCGCATGGAGTCCAATTCCATATTGATAACCTTTATCTATGCTAAAGGACTCAAAAACAGGTGCTGTTTCACCTATGTCTGCGCGAATAAGCTTTGAACTGTACTCTTCCACGAATTGATGAAAGGTTTGATTGCCTAATTCTGCCTTGATTTCCGGTTCTCGCATCACATAATGGAGTTTTTTTCCTGTGATTTTGTCGTACACTGGAATAAGCCAGTCTTTAATATTAAAGTCATCGTGATTTTTAGGGCAGAGTCTGTCTGCTTCTGTAAATGCCAAATCGCGGATAGCGTCCCAATAGGCTTGGTTTGCCGTGCATAATGCGGCGTTCCATATCGTTACGCCGTCCAGTCCTAGAAAATAAAAATCGAACCATTGGTTAAATAAGGCAGGTCGGTCTGGTTCGTTGAGCAGCAAGCAGCTGGTAAAATTTTGTCCATATTGTGATGCGGTGTTTTTAATTTTTGCTCTTAACCGCACATATAAATCCCGTTGTTTGTGGCGGGAGAGTTTTGAAAACGGAAGGAATTTTTTATGGCGTGGCATGGTTTTAAACTAAAAAATTAGTTGGACTATTAATCAATTAGACGTAAAAATTAAAAAAGCTCTTTAATTAGTTAATTTTGGTAAAGCTTGATATTAGGCATGAATTTAAAATCTTTAACGTTATAAGTATAAAGCGGAATTTCATAAATAATTGCAGTTGCGCCAATAATCGCATCAGGAATTTGCAAGCCGTGACTTAAATTAAATTTTTCGATTAATTCAATCGCCATTTTTGAAATATCGTTGTCAATTTGTACCACATCATAATAGCGCATTGCTTTTTTCATTCGTGCCAATTCTGATTTATTACCCATGCCTTGATAAAGTTCCATTAGCGTAATTGCAGAAATAGCTATATTTTTGATGCCTATTAAATTGAGTTGTGCAATTGTCGTTTGGTTTTCATTAAAAGCATGAATAAAAACATTGGTATCGCACAAAATCATTGATTAAACCCTGAGCGATGCCATGCTTTTTTTCTAATATCCGCTAAGTTTTTAGGCTGTTCTTTCCACATTCCAAAAAATTCAGTAGGGTCAATGGTTTTATCGCCTTTTGTAATAGTGGGTTGGCGTTTAGTTTCTTTCCAATTTTCACTTTTTTGTATTGTGGATAATTTAGATTTTTTTAGGTTTTTTCTGAAATCTTTTATTGCTGTTTCTATAGCGACTACTAAATCAACGACAGGAGAAGTCATAACTAAAGAAGACGTGGCAACACCAGAAGCCATACCACCTGCCAAAAAACATCCCACACCTGTTACTGCTGCTAAAGATGACAAGTTTGTTTTTTTATCCTGTGATTCAGTATTAGATAAATCTTTATTCATTGAATTACATAACTCATCAATTAATAATAGCTTATCATCTATACTGAGATGATTAATTTCTTGTTTAATTTCTGTAACAGTTAGCATTTTTATTCTCCTTGCACTAATTGATAGAATATTTAGAAATAGCCATTTAACTTACCTCGTAAATTTTTAATTTCAGATTCTAAATTATTTCTATTATTAATTAACTCTTTTATTCTATTTTCTAATTCTAACTTTGTACTATTGAAGTCATGAGGGTTTACAAACTGACAGGTATGTAAATCTGCTTCTGTTTTTTTTGTTATTTGAATTTCATTGTTTAAATAGTCAAATAAAGAATGGTCTGTATTAAGAAGAGCTGTAAGAGCTGCTATTTCTACTTGCTTCTTTGATTCTCCTTTTTGTAAATTATATGTTTTTACTACCCAATACAAAGCACAAAAAGCAATAATAGGATTAAGAACTCCTCCAATATAATCACCAAAAGTTCCCCAATCATCATTCTTTGTTGAAAAATTAAGATGGCAAAAACTAAAATTGGAAAAATTAATTACATAGGAAGACATGACAGTGAGAGCTATTAAAGTGATAGCAATTATTATATTTTCTTCCATCCAAATTAATATTTTTTTAAACATACAACAACCGTCCTTTAGGTTCAGGAATGTCACGCCCTAATTCTTTTGCAAAATAAACATTTATTGATAATGGTTACTTACCGCGATAATTTCCGCTTCGCCATTAACCACAATAAAAACAGCTCGATATTTTTTATCCAAACGAAAAGAATAAATTTTCAAATGCTTTGGCTCTAAAACCTCAACATTTAACGAAGGATGTTGTGTATCTTCTTTAAATAACGCTTTGGCTTTTTCAAACTTTTTAACTAATTGATGCTTTTTCAGGTAATCTTCAACATCGACTTTAAGTGGTTTAATGTTCATTTTCGGCATACACACTCGAACCTTTTAAACCTTTTTCAATATCTTGCAAAAAAGCCGCGTTATGTCCTTGTGCAGATAAAGCCTGCATAACATCATCCACTGATTTTGTTGCATCAAATTCTTCCAAATGCACCGCAGACTGAATCAAAATCTCACTATTTTGCAACAATAACTGCCTAATCGTTTGCAACAGCATTTCGTTAATATCGTGTTGATTAATTTGTAAAATCGCGCGCATTTTTTGACCTTTACTGTCAGTTATTTGATATTAAACATGATGCGCTTCAATGTATTCAATCAAAGCCTCATCTACCCGCGTTTGCCAATCTTTGCCTGTGTTTTTAAAAAACTCCACAACACGCGGCGATAAGGTTAATGTCACTTGCACTTTTGCCAATTCACACTCTTTCATGCTGCGGCTAGTGCCAATCACTTTACCCTGATGCTCAATTCGAGAACCTTCCCAAAAATTTTCTACTGAATCAAGGTCATCAGGATTATAAATCATACTATTTACCCAACCGACCCTTCCAAACTCAACCCCAACAACGCCTGCGCTTCCACTGCAAACTCCATCGGCAATTCCTTAAACACCTGCTTACAAAAACCATTCACAATCATTGACACCGCATCTTCGGCAGAAAGCCCGCGCTGCTGACAGAAAAACAACTGATCTTCACTGATTTTTGAAGTGGTTGCCTCATGCTCAACCTGTGCGCTGGGCTGCTTTACTTCGACATAAGGAAACGTATGCGCTCCGCATTTATCACCGACTAACAACGAATCGCACTGGGTATAATTCCGCGCATTTTCGGCACTTTTCAACACTTTCACCAAGCCGCGATAAGTATTTTGCGCCCGACCTGCGGAAATACCTTTCGACACAATCGTGCTTTTGGTGTTTTTGCCGATATGAATCATTTTTGTGCCGGTGTCGGCTTGTTGCAGATTATTCGTTAATGCAACGGAATAAAACTCACCCACCGAATTATCGCCTGTCAACACGCAGCTTGGATATTTCCACGTTATCGCCGAGCCAGTTTCCACTTGCGTCCATGACACTTTAGAATTTTCACCACGACAATCGGCACGTTTCGTTACGAAATTGTAAATCCCACCTTTGCCGTCTTTATCGCCTGGATACCAATTTTGCACGGTAGAGTATTTGATTTGTGCATCTTTTAATGTCACCAATTCAACAACCGCCGCATGGAGTTGATTTTCATCACGTTGTGGCGCACTGCACCCTTCTAAATAAGACACATACGAGCCTTCATCGGCAATAATCAAGGTGCGTTCAAACTGTCCGGTATTGCTGGCATTGATTCTGAAATAGGTTGATAACTCCATCGGGCAACGCACACCTTTGGGAATATAAACAAATGAGCCATCAGTAAACACGGCTGAATTCAGTGCGGCGAAAAAGTTATCGCCCACTGGCACAACGGAGCTGAGATATTGTTTCACCAATTCAGGATGCTCGCGAATCGCCTCAGAAATCGGACAGAAAATCACGCCCGCATCTTTTAATTTGCCTTTAAAAGTAGTCGCCACAGAAACGCTATCGAAAACTGCATCTACTGCCACACCCGCTAACCGCTCTTGCTCATCTAAGGGAATACCGAGTTTTTTATACGCTTCCAAAATTTGCGGATCAATTTCATCCAAACTTTTTGGCTTATCTTTGTTACCTTTCGGTGCGGAATAATAACTAATGGATTGATAATCAATCGGATCAATTTTGAGCTGTTGCCAGTTCGGTTCGGTCATGGTTTTCCAATGCGCAAACGCTTTCAGGCGATACTCTAGCATCCATTCAGGTTCATTTTTGACGATAGATAATTTAGCAATAACTTCTTCATTCAAGCCCGCCGCGAAAGTATCCGCATCAACATCGGTAATAAAGCCTTGTTTGTATTCCTGACCAATCAGGTTTTTAATTTCTTCTGCACTTGTTGACATAAAACTCTACACTCGTCGATATAAACTGGAAAGGGGAATACTAATTTCTTGCGGCGTATGTGCCGGAAAAACCATATCTGCCAAGGTAATCGCTTCCAACGCATTGAAAACAGTTTGATTAATGCGTCCCCACACGCCGCCAATTTCACAACCGGACACTTGTCCGCAATCTTGATGGGAAATGCTGCATTCGGTGAGGGCAATTGGGCCTTCTAAAGCACTAATCACAGTGGCAATGGTGATTTTTTCGGCAGTTCTGGCGAGTCGATAACCGCCTTTTGCACCGCGCATGGAAACTAATACATTGGCTTTTAATAAAGCTTTTAAAATTTTACTGACGGTCGGCAACGCGACACCTGTGGCTTTGGCAATATCAACAGCTGTGTGCAAATTGTCTTGGTTTTTTGCCATGCAGGTCAAAATCACCATTGCATAATCTGTTAATTTACTCAGCCGTAACATAAAGTCTCCTACTATTTAGGACTATTCTAGTGCTGTTTATTTACCAAGTAAAGTAGTAGGTTATTTTTCAGCTTATTCATTGCGGATAAATTGCTTTAATAATTGCAATAACGCGGCGGCTTTATCAAAACTTTCTTGATATTCATCCAGCATCACCGAATCATTCACAATGCCGCCGCCAGCCCAAAATCGAATCGTGCCATGCGAATGCACAAGAGTACGAATCGCGATATTGGTGTCCATATTGCCGTCAAATCCGATATAACCGATTGAACCACAATAAATACCACGCCGATTCGGTTCGAGTTCTTCAATAATTTCCATTGAGCGAATTTTCGGCGCACCGGTAATTGAACCACCGGGAAAACAACTGCGTAGCAAATCCAGCGCGTGTTGATTTTTTCCCAATTTGCCTGTCACCGTACTCACCAAATGATGCACGGTGGTGTAGGTTTCAATATCAAACAATTTTGGCACGCGCACCGAGCCATCTTCGCAGCTTTTGCTGATGTCATTGCGCAATAAATCAACAATCATCACATTTTCGGCGCGGTCTTTGCTGCTGGTGCGGAGGTCGTGAATTTGCGCGGAGTCTTCAGCAAGTTCTGCTCGGCGGCGGCGTGTACCTTTAATTGGTTTAGTTTCAACAATGCGATTATGCAGTTTTAAAAAACGTTCAGGGGAAGAACTTAAAATCTGCACTTCTGGCAAATTCAAATAGGCACTAAAAGGCGCGGCGTTGATTTTGCGCAACGCTTGATAGGCTGTCCAAGGATTACCAACACAAGGACTGGAAAAGCGTTGCGTGAGATTCACCTGATAACAATCGCCTTCTTTTAAATAATATTTAATTTTATCAAAGGCTTGTGCATAACGTTGTTGCGTCATATTGGACTGCGGTTCTGCTAAAACTTCAAACTTAGAGTAGGACTGCCAGTCCTCTAAAGGACTGGCAGTCCTGAAATTACTAAACTGCGCGATTAAACTTTGCCAACGTTGTTCTGAAACAGAATCCACGCCGACTAAATAACTGAGTTGTTTTTCGTGATCAACAATCACCGCCCATTCATAAATCCCCACTGCCATTTCTGCAATCTGTTCTGCATCTGTCGCAAGATTGGGTAGTTTTTCTAAGCGTCTCGCTAAATCGTAAGAAAAATAACCTAACGTACCACCGTTAAAGGGTAAATCCGTGATTGCAGGTAATTGCGTTAAAGCAAGTTCTTGTTTTAACAATAAAAATGGATCTGCTTCTGAAATTGTGACCGCACCATTTTTGCTTATCGTAGTTTTTTGTCCATGCGTGACTAACGTGCAAATCGGTTCAGCGGCAAAAATATCGTAACGACCTTGTTGGCTATGCGGATAACCACTATCTAAAAAAACCGCCCAAGGTTGTTCTGCAAGGGCGGCAAATACAGGTGCACTATCCGAAAAATAGGGCAAAGCGTGTTGAAGTTGTGTGGGTGATGACATTACAAAGTAGGTTTAATAAAGTTTTCGACTCAAATAAGCCACCGCGACTGCGGGAGCGCAATCTGCAATAGACAACGAGGAGTCTGATAATAAAGGGCTAAAAAAATCCTCAAAATCTTGATAAGCACAGCCTAAATCAGTCGCAATTTGTTGCACTAAAAATCGCCCAATCCCTGCGCCAACAAAACAAGGGGAATTCGCGCGGTGTTGACGAGAAAGTTGCCGCAAACAGGCAAGTTGAATCTGTTGTTTTTGCTGTTGTTTCAATTGAAAAGCGACAAAACGCCATTGATTTAAATCGTCGTTTTCAAATTCGTAACCTATCATCCGAGATAATCGTTTCGCGCTGGCAAGCACAGATTTTTCTGTACCATCGGCGGTGTCAGTTTGATCGTGCGCCTCATTTAAATCGCCCGTGAGCCGATAAATATCTGCCGTTGTCGCAAAATATTCTGCCATTAAGCCGACAGCGTGCCCTTTGAAAAACACGGATTGACTCAATGCCATCACTGCGGTGCGCACAATGCCGGTATAAATCAACTCTTGTGATTGCAAACGTTGATAATCGGTTAGTCCCATCGCTTGTACTGCGCCATTTTCACACCACAAAATATCTGTGGTGGTGCTGCCAATATCCACAAATAGAGCGGCTTCCGTTTTTTGCGCCACTAATGAAGCACTTGCCAACCAATTCGCTGATGCAATGGCTGCATAATGTTCTGCTTGAATCTTTTCAACTTGAATAAAGCCAGAAATGCCTGCGTAAATCCATAGCGATTGATTTGCAAGATGACGCTGCACAGTGGCAATAATTTCTGCAACGCCTTCATCTCGCGAGCTAAAAAAATCGACCAATTCGCCTGTCATCGTAATGGCGTGTTTTTTTTCACCCTCAGGCAACGCGGCTAAGATAAATTCTAACGCGGTTTCTAATTCCAATAAGCCTTTCCAAAGCGGACAAGGTTGTTGATAAACTTGGATAATTTCGCCTTCAGTATTCAACAATGCCGCTTTTAAATGTGCGCCGCCGATGTCCCAACCCACGATATTAAACGTCATTGTTTGCATCCTGTGTTAAATCCACGCAAATCGTTTGATTGCGTGATGGTGCGATTAAGGCTGTGCCGGTGTGTGATTGTAAAACGCAATCAGCAATATTTATGCCTAATGCTGGATAAATGCCCGTGTATGAGCTGGTTAAACGCGGATTAATTTCCACAACATAAATTTTATCAGAAACAATCACATCAATTCCGACATAGCCGAATAAGTCTGGAAATGCAGCGGCAATTTCATTGAGTACGTTTTGAAAATCGCATGACTGCCAGTTCTCTAAAGGACTGGCAGTCATAAGTTGCTTGATATTTACCTCACAAGCAAGTAATTGAAATTGTTTATTTTTTACTTTTAAATTTTGCCGATTCACGCAAATCAATTGCGCCTGTCCATGCTTAAAGATTGCAGAAACACTTAACGCATCGCCAGCAATAAACGGTTGAATAATATACCGTTGCGGTGCGGTGATTTTTTCGAGAATTTGAGTGAATTCTGTTTGATTTTCAATGAAAAAACTATTTTCGCAGCCCACGCCGTCAATCGGTTTAATTACATGCGTAAGACTTTTCAGTTTTTTAAAACCTGAAAGGTCTGATAAACGTTGCGTTGAAATTGTTGGAATATTATTTTTATCAAGTATTTGAAAAGTTTGTAGTTTATCTGCTGTTTTTGTAATCGCAGAACTGGGGCTTGATAATAATAACTTACGCGCTGTTTCGACTCGTTGAGTGAAATCAAACAAAATATTGTCTGTTTCTGGGGCAATAATCCAAGCCGCTTCGCAATCTTGCAACGCATTTTCAAACACGGCAAACACATCATCGTCTGCTGTCACTGAAATCATCTTGATATTCGGAATCTGTGCAAAATTTTCTGCCCACCGCGCATTGGTTGATAAACGCTCATCCACCATCACCGTAATAGCGTGCGCTGGCAATTTGGAAAAATCATTCAGCAAGGCATTCAACATCAAACCGCCTTCACGCGTTAAGGAAACGGGCAAGTCACCGCCAGAAAATCCGCCACCAGTAATGTATTCAAAAATCAGAATTTTCACTTAACTTAAATAACACGCGCTGTTAAAAAGCAAAGTATTGTATCATTTCATAGTTTTATTCCCTTGCTTTTCTTATGCACTTAATTCCGGTTATTGACCTCAAAGATGGCGTGGCAGTTCATGCAAAATTGGGACTACGCGCTCATTATTCCCCCATTCAAACTCCGTTGTGTCACAGCCCTGTTGTTGCGGAAGTGATTGCCGCATTTTTAAGCATTCATCCTTTTAAAATCATTTACTTAGCAGATTTGAATGCGATTACTGAAAACAGTGATAATGATTTTTTGATTAGCGCGTTATTAACGCAATATCCTGAGATTACCTTTTGGGTGGACAGCGGTTATCAAGCTGCACCTAGCAAATTTTCTGGCTTTACTAATTATCAAGCCGTGCTAGGGAGCGAATGTTATGAGGATGACACACTGGACGCGCTGAATTTTTTTAAGAAAAATTTTATTTTGTCGCTGGATTTTTCTGCACATCAACAACCTTTAGGTTCAAAAGAATTATTTAGCAATACTCGTTTGTGGCCTGAAAAAGTGATTTTGATGACGCTGGCGCGGGTCGGTAGTCATGCAGGTGTGGATGTGGAAAAACTATTAAGCTATCAAAAAATCAGCCAAAATCACACTCTGATTGCTGCGGGTGGCATTAAGGATAAAGCGGATTTAGTCAGCTTGCAGAATATCGGTATTAAGTACGCGCTGTGTGCAAGTGCGCTGCATTCGGGTGTAATTGGTGCGGAGGATTTACGACTGCCAGTCCTTTGAGGCATAGGTATCTACACAAGATAGTTTGATGGTTTTTATAACAAAAGCATTGATAATAAAGAATTTTTTGTAGGTTGGGTTAGCATTATTGAGCGAAGCGAGATAAGCGTAACCCAACATTCAGCGTTAAAATAGACGCACTTTGTTGGGTTACGCTCTTTTTTCTGACGAAAAAAGCAGCTAACCCAACCTACATATTTCAATATCCAATTGATATATAAACACTTTTTTAAACTAAAGATGTGTAGATAACTATGCCTTTGAGGACTGGCAGTCGTGGGGATGATTCATGCAAGTGATTAAATTAGGCGGCAGCTTGAGTAAGTCTCAGAGTTTATCTGACTGTTTAAAAAAAATTGCTGACAATGCAACAGAAACAACCGTGATTGTGCCGGGTGGCGGCGATTTTGCCGATCAAGTTCGTCTCGCCCAACAACAATGGCAATTTAATGATGTGATTGCGCATGAAATGGCGATTTTAGCGATGCAGCAAATGGCGTTAGTTTTCAAAGGCTTGCAACCGCAGTTTATTCTTAGCCATACGCTTGCAGAAATAAAGCAAAATTTGCCTCATGCAACACCAATTATCTGGTCGCCAACTATTGCTGAATTAAATCAAGCCGGAGTTTGCGCAAGTTGGGAAATTACTTCTGACAGCCTTGCCGCATGGTTAGCCACACAGCTTGCCGCGAACAAATTAACCTTGGTGAAAGCCGCTCCCGTTGCCACCTGCAATCTTGCACAGTTAAGCCAACAAGGTATTATTGATAGCGCGTTTGCCGGATTTGTTGCGCACGCCACTTTTTCTATTCACATTCTCAACCAAGAGCGTTTTTATGAGCAATCAGAGTTTAACCGCGAAATTGTTTGAAGTTCTCAGTGAGTTTTTCAAGCAAAAATTCAAATCCGCTTATTACAACACCAAAGAATCAATGGGGCAGCACAAGCGCGATTTAGTGGTGCTGCATGTGGAGCAAGCCTGTTCAAGTTTAGAACGCAGCCGCGACCAGTTTGAAGATACGTTGGATAAATTTAAAACCGTGATTTGTGTGCCGGAAACATCGTTGGAGCATAAATATAAATTATTAAAGCGGCATTATGATTTTTGCGAATTACGCGCGGAGGAAGTCGGGCATCGGATTGTGGCGATTACCACCGTGAGCGAGGCGTTGTTTGCGGAGTGGGAAGCGGAATTAAAACTCTATGAAAGCCGCGCTTTGCGGAGTCGCAGCAGTCAACAATTGAAAGCTTCGCGTCAACATTATGCGCGATTGATTAAAAGTTTATCGAAAGCGGAGGCGAAAATTTCGCCTGTGTTGGCGGCGTTTCGCGATCAAGTGTTATTTTTAAAACATAATCTGAATGCGCAAGCGATTGCGGCGTTGCAGCATGAGTTTGTAGAAATTAGTTTAGATATTTCTCAACTAATTGAATTTATGGAAAAAACGATTGGCGAGGCGAATCAATTTGTGTCAGTTTTAGCAGAACAAAAAACGTTGGCAAAACTGTGATTTTTTTGCCACGAAACCTTTCAGGTTTTAAAAACCTGAAAGGTTTTTTTTATAAAAATTCGTTTATTTAATAGATGGAGTATTTAACATATTTTGCACAATCTGCAACGCTGCCAGTAGTTGCTGCGATTGCTTTGGCTTGCCAGGTTACGCTACCAGTATTAATGGCGACAATAGGCTGTACTTGAAAAGTGCAACCGCCAAGTGTTTCATTACCAACCATTTGAATAGCAGCTGTTAGTGGCACTATCGAGACCGAATAATTTTCCCATTTAGATACAGTTGCAATAGCATCAGCTGTAATACCATACTTTTCTAACTCTGATGGGGATGTTGAATCACAAGGTGCGACATCACCTGCGGTATCGTTTATACATTCACTAATAGCCAATTTAATTGCAGAAACAGAGGCGATAGCCCTTGACCATTCAGCAGCAAATTGCAGGGAGTAACTCGGCTCAAAACGCAGCCCAGCAACACCTAAATTTTCAGTGCTGCTCAGTGCATTGCTGGCAACAGTTACATAACCTTTGCCGCCAATAAAATCCCATGCCGTGTCTGGATTGTTATTGACTTTTAATTGCACCCACATGTTTTGATTTAAGGCTTGATTAACAGCCACTTCATGGCAAGGATAATTAAAATCGGTTGTTGTACACTCAGTGCTGTGCGGTCTTTTGCCTTTTGGATAAACGTGATACAAAGCATTCGCAGTTGTGGCATGACGAGGAACAAGAACAAAGACTTTGTAATATTGATTTGTTGGCGCACGCCAAACTGCATTAACATGACTGCCACCTGGAATATTCAGGCTAGGAGCTGTAATCGGTGTTGATTGGACACTATTTGCACTAAAAGCCAGTGCAATAGCAAAAATGGATTGTTTGATTTTCATTGTATTCTCCTGATTTAAGAAACTAGCATTCTAACAGCGAAACATAGGAAAAAAATACTAACTTTGAACTGTTTAACTCAAAAAATCGCAGAAACAATTTTAATATGACCCCAGAAACACAGATGAACAAACAATTTAAAATTCTAAATCAGCAGACGGTTTACAATGTTTTTTTTAAACTAGAAAGCTATCAACTGACACATACTTTATTTGAGGGCGGCTGGAGTGAACCCATACAGCGCGAACTATTCCGACGCAATAATTGTGTAGGTGTTTTGCTCTATGATCCTAATCGTGACGAAATCGTGATATTAGAACAATTTCGGGTCGGCGCAATCTTACACGCCACCGCTGAACAAGCATGGCTACTAGAAATTGTGGCAGGCGGCATTGAAGAAGGCGAAACCGCCGAACAAGTCGCTTATCGTGAAGCAGAAGAAGAAGCCGGCTGCAAAATTGAAAAGTTAATGTTAATCAATGAGTTTTACACCTCGCCCGGCGGCGCGTCAGAGCGATTGAGCTTGTTTTGCGGCAAAGTGGATAGCTCGAATGTCAATGGCGTTTATGGATTAGCGGAAGAAAATGAAGATATTTTAGTCACCGCTATTAGTTTTTCTGAAGCATTTAATTTACTAGAACAAGGACGGATTGAATCCGCCATTCCAATCATTGCAATTCAATGGTTGGCATTAAACCGAGATAAACTCAGAGCAAAATGGTTAAATAATTAATCCATCTTATCTAGGGTGGGCACGCTGTTTTGCCCACCTTTTCAATTTCAAACGTGAGATAGTTTTCTCAACAGCTAACGTTGAATTCTGTGGTGGGCAAAAAAGCGTGCCCACCCTACGGTTCTAAACGGCGAATAGCAGTATTTTAGGAGCAAAAAATGTGTGGAATCGTCGGCGGTATCGCCCAACGTAATGTAGTCCCTATTTTAATTGAAGGTTTAAAACGCCTTGAATATCGAGGTTATGATTCAGCCGGATTAGCGGTGGTTTCAGAAAGCCAAATCCAACGGCATCGTGAATTAGGCAAAGTCAGTGGTTTAGAAACCTTAATTCATAACGAACCGATTTCTGGAATGCTCGGCATTGCGCACACACGCTGGGCAACGCATGGCAAACCTAGCCGCGAAAATGCGCATCCGCATGTGAGTGATAATAAAGTTGCAGTGGTGCATAACGGCATTATTGAAAATTATCAACAATTAAAAGCGGCGCATATTCAAGATGGTTATCAATTCAGTTCTGAAACCGACACCGAAGTGATTGCCCATGAAATTCACTTTCAATTACAACACAGAGATAGTTTATTAGCTGCCGTTAAAAACACGTTAAACAAACTTGAAGGTGCGTATGCTTTAGGGATTATTTGTAAAGAATATCCTGATACCTTAATTGCTTGTCGGCAAGGCAGCCCGCTAGTGATTGGCGTGGGAATTGGCGAATATTTTATTGCCTCCGATGTCGCCGCATTATTGCCTGTCACGCAACGGTTTATTTTCTTGGAAGAAGGCGATATTGCCGAAATCAAATGTAATCAATTACATATTTATGACCAAAATCAGCAATTAGTCAGCCGCCCGATTAAAGAAAGCCTGTTAAAAGCCGAATCCATTGATAAAGGCGAATATCGGCACTATATGCTGAAAGAAATTTATCAACAGCCTGCTGCCATTGCTGAAACTTTAGAAGGTCGCTTTATTGAACATCGCTTACAAGACAATGCGTTTGGACATAATGCCGCTGAAATTTTTGACAATATTAAAGCGATTCAAATTATTGCCTGTGGCACAAGTTATCATGCAGGATTAGTGGCGCGGTATTGGTTTGAACGCTTAGCGCGAGTGCCTTGTTATATTGATGTCGCCAGCGAATTTAGATACAGAAGCCCTGTGATTGCTGCCGATACTTTGATTGTAACGATTTCGCAATCCGGTGAAACAGCTGATACGTTAGCCGCATTAAAAGAAGCAAAAAGATTAGGCGTTAGCTATTCCTTAGCGATTTGCAATGTGCCGGAAAGTTCCTTAGTGCGCGAATCCGATTTAGTGTTAATGACACGCGCCGGTGCAGAAATTGGCGTGGCTTCCACAAAAGCCTTTACCACGCAATTAGTCGCTTTATTATTGCTAGTGATTGCAATTGGTAGACGTTTTTCATTAGATGCTGAATTAGAGAAAAAAATCTCGCACGATTTATTCACCTTGCCTGCAAAAATTAATGAGGTTTTAAAATTAGATACTCAAATTGAAACATTAGCCGAACAATTTGCCGATAAACATCATGCGTTATTTTTAGGGCGTGGTTCACATTATCCGGTGGCAATGGAAGGGGCGTTGAAATTAAAAGAAATTTCATATATTCATGCCGAAGCCTATCCTGCGGGAGAATTAAAACACGGGCCGCTGGCTTTAATTGATGCTGATATGCCGGTTGTTACCGTTGCCCCGAATAATTCCTTATTGGAAAAGTTAAAATCCAATATGCAGGAAGTAAGTGCGCGTGGTGGGCAACTGATTGTTTTTATGGATGAAACTTTGCAAGCGCATGATGATGAAAATGTACAAATTATGAGTGTGCCTACTGTAGAAAATGAAATTTCACCGATTATTTATACGATTCCATTGCAATTGTTGGCGTATCACGTTGCGGTATTAAAAGGCACGGATGTCGATCAACCGCGTAATTTGGCAAAATCTGTAACTGTTGAATAAAATGCTTGAATTTAACCAAGAAACCTTTAATGATTTTATGCAAATCCTGTATCAAAAACAGGATTTAAAATATAAAGAATTTAACGATAAAGTTGTCAATGGCGTAGGTGAAAGTATTGGCGTGCGTGTGCCTGATTTAAGAAATATTGCCAAACAAATTAGTCAATCAGAAAATGATTTAGAAATGCTCAACATCATTGCGCAGCAGAATTTATATGAGCTAAGAATGATTGAAGGCATGTTAATTGGTCTTATTAAAGTCGATAACAATCAATTAACCGCTTTTATTGAAAACTTTGTCGAAAATAGAATTAATAATTGGGCGTTATGTGATTGTTTTGTCAGCAGTTTAAAAACCAAGGTCAAACACAATAAAGCATGGTTTTATGAAAAAGCAAAGTTTTACGCAATTTCTGAAAACCCTTGGGAAATTCGTTTTGGTTTAGTGATATTTCTTAGCTATTTCAAAGAACGTGATTATTTTGCGCAAATACAAGACATTATTTTAAATCTCACCAGTCAAGAATATTATGTCCGAATGGCAGCAGCGTGGTTAATTAGTGTGCTTTATGTAGAAATGCCAATAGAAACGTTAGATTTATTAAAAAATAATCGCTTAGATAATTGGACGCGCAATAAAGCCATTCAAAAAATCAAAGAATCTTTTCGCGTTTCAGCAGAGGAAAAAGCAGAGGCGGAAAGTATTAAAAAGCTTTTTTCACAAAAAAATTAAGCGCGTATCATTTTTAGAATTACTCAAACATTTCAAACCTTCCAAACCTTTCAGGTCTTTAAGACCTGAAAGGTTTAAAAACATCACTTCTCATTTTTAAGTTTTATTAATGCACATTATCAGAGGATTAGCCCACTTAGAACGGTTGGAACAAGGTTGCGTTTTAACCATTGGCAATTTTGACGGCTTGCATTTGGGGCATAAAGCCGTGATTGAAAAAGTCGCACAGCAGGGAAAGTTATTTGGTTTGCCTGTAGTGGTGATTGTTTTTGAACCCCAGCCGCTAGAATATTTTTTGGGCACAAACTCGCCCTCACGCTTGACGCGGTTGCGAGAAAAAGTGATTCAATTCGCCACCTTGCCTGTGGATGAATTGTTGATTTTGCGTTTTAACCGCTATTTTGCCAATGTGAATGCGGAAGATTTTATTGAGCAAATTTTGGTGAAAAAACTGAATGTGAAACATTTGGTGATTGGCGATGATTTTCATTTTGGCAAAGCGCGGCGCGGCAATTTTGCAATGTTGCGTGAAAAAGGCAAAGTCTTTGGTTTTAAAGTGGAAAATACCCAATCTTTTCAGGTGCAAGGGCTGCGGGTGAGTAGTACTTTGATTCGTGACGCGCTGGGCGAGGGGGATTTAAAGCTTGCGAAAAAATTGTTAGGGCGTTCTTATTCTATTTGTGGGCGGGTTGCGCATGGCAATAAATTGGGGCGGACGCTGGGTTTTCCGACGGCGAATATTCAGTTATTGCGAAAAAATACGCCGGTGAATGGTGTGTTTGCGGTGACGATGACGGGAGTGAGCAATCGTGAGCTGCATGGCGTGGCAAATGTGGGCACTCGTCCGACGGTGGATGGCAATCACAAAGCGGTTTTAGAAGTGCATTTGTTTGATTTTAATAAAGAAATTTACGGGCGTTATGTTGAGGTGCATTTTAAGGAAAAAATCAGGGATGAGGTTCGGTTTGATTCAATCGAGCTGCTTAAAAATCAGATTGAGCAGGATGCAGTGGCGGCTAAACGGTTTTTTGCTCTTTGAATTTAGTGTGTTGAGTCGATTGCAGCAATCACTTTGAAAAACAAAACCGCTGTTAGAATTTGCCTAACGGCGGTTTTTTTTGCTTGTTTTTCTGCTGAAATTTTTCAAGACGACTGGTCGTCTTGACAAGTTTCTGACAATGGAATTAAGAAAAAATAAATATTTTGCAGGTTTGATTAACTAAAAATATAATTCGCTTTGAGTTCTAACGATAAAATCAAGGTGAAAATAATGATGCAAAAAAGTGATTTTTTCCTGACAGTTGCGTTAGGTTTTTTTCAAACAACAAAACCCGCTGGTGCTTAAAGCTTCGGTGGGTTTTTTATTGCCTAAAATTTACAGAAGGAATTAATGATGAAACAAGTGGCATCACTACAATATGGCGTTATTTTTAAAAAAGCTTTCTCACAGCCGGATATATTTACAGCTTTTGTAAAAGCTGTTTTAGGAATTCAATTTTCCTGCGATAAAGTTGAAACCGAGAAATCCTTTCGACCTTCTATCGGCAATGTTGACTCGCGGTTTGATTTATTTGCGCAAGATGAAAAAAATCGCGTGATTGTGGATATTCAACATCGAAAAAAAGACAGTCATTACGACCGTTTTTTGCATTATCACTGTGCAGCCATTTTGGAACAAATGCCACGCGGTGAGCAAAGTTATCGCCCACCTTTGGCTGTTTATACGATTGTGGTATTAACCTCAATGGATAAATACGAAAAAGATGTTTTAACCATTGATTTTGACCCGAAAGATTTACAAGGCAAAGGGATTAATGAAATTCCACATAAGGTGATTTATTTGTGTCCGAAATGTGTGAATGAGAATACACCTATCGCTTATCGGGAATGGATGACCGCGATTGCGGATACGCTAGATAAAGCAGTTGAGGAAACTGATTACCATAATGTGATGATTCAAAAAGTATTTGAGGCAATTGAGGAAGATGGGCTTACGCCTAGAGACCGCTATAATATGATTGAGGAATATGAAGATCAATTATTTGTGGAGACAGAAAGGCAAGACAGTAAAAAAGAAGTTGCCAAAAATCTACTAATAATGGGTTTAGAAATTGAAGCAATTGTGAAAGCAACCGGCTTGTCAATTTCCGAAATTGAGAAATTAGGTGTGCCACTTTTAAATGATGAGGAGAAATAAACATGAATAGATTTTTAAAAACCATCGTAGAGACGTTGCATTGCAACGTCTCTACAGCGTTGATGTTGCTAATGCTCTGTTGTTTTCAACCCGCCTTTGCCACGCCCACCACCCCCACCAGCGATTTTATTGACAATGGCGATGGCACGGTAATACATAAGTTGGTAGGAGTTTTATCATGAAACAAGTCGCATCACTACAGTATGATGTGATTTTTAAAAAAGCTTTTTCTAAACCTGAAATATTTAAAGCGTTTGTAAAAGCAGTGTTAGGCATTGAGTTAGAAATAACCAATGTAGATATGGAAAAAAAATTTGACTCAAAAATAGGTCGAGTGAAATCGCGTTTTGATTTGTTTGCAGAAGATATTAAAAAGCGTGTGATTGTTG
>ERZ1034361.15-NODE-15-length-129488-cov-5.350333_pt1 | contig 129488 bp, 131 predicted proteins | sample MGYA00520617_ERZ1034361 | MGnify/ENA primary metagenome ERZ1034361 (study PRJEB33736, sample SAMEA104284507) | Azolla filiculoides | biome: Urban; feature: Water surface; material: Ditch water | place: Netherlands | collected 2015-10-28 | depth 0-0.1 m ... | reverse complement strand
GCAAGCCCACCACCATGACACATGCCAACAGCAAGTGCAAAAGTTTTGCATTAAAGCGATCAGTCATTTGAAAAGTTTATGGTCTGTGTTGAAAAAGTCAGCACCTTGCCAGCCAATCAAGGCTTCAATAACTGACTGAAATCGGTTTCTAACTGCGCCATCGATTGATTGATTTTTTGCCGCTTGGCACTGGTCCAATTTTGCTGCTCTTTCAGTTTGTCTTTGGCCAGGGCCACCATTCTGGTCATCTCTGAGGCTTGGGGTCCGCCCACGGTGGTTCTGTTTTGAACGATGGCCACCGGATCGAGGGTGCTGCGAAACTCTTTTTCGCTCATGGGCAACTCGGCGTTGGGGTCGACATCTTTCATGGCCACTTTGTAAATGCGTTTGGCTTCTGCATAAGGAAAGTCGAGCGGTTTGATGTTGTGTTGCTTGGCAAACTTGACGATGTCGCTGGAGAAATGGTGGCCTGCGCGAAAGGGCACTTTGTAATTGCGCATCAACACGTCGGCCAATTCTTGTGATGCCGTCCAATCGCTGTTGAGTTCCTCTAAGGCACGATCTGGAATGACAACGAGCGCATTCAAAATTCGATCCATGCGCTTGAGAAACTGCACCGCGCTCTGAACCATTTCGGTATTACTTTTTTCTTCTTTAGGGTCTTGCATGCCAGGCGTGATGTTGTGTGCACGCATGACCGGCCCCATGGCCAGCGCCAATGTTGTCGAAATTTCTCGCCGCGTTTCGGTCAGCAAAATGGGGTTTTGCTTTTGCGGCATGGCACTGGACACTTGCGTGTTCACACTGCGAAGCGGTGTTAAGTAAATCCAAGGCCGCACCTGCCCATACTGGCTCATGATGTCTTGGATGAAGTGCCCCGCGTGCAAACCAATGCTGGTGACAATGGCCGCCACTTCGACCGGGTATTCGCTAGAAGAAATTTGCGCAGCATCGTAGGCGTTGTCCACAATGGTTTCAAATCCCAAGTAATGCGCCATTCGTGTGCGGTTCAAGGGCCAGCTGCTGCCGTTCAGCACCGTGGTGCCCATTGGCGAACGATCGATGCGCGCATAAGCTTCCCGAATGCGCTGCGCATCGCGCTCAAAGCCGGCTGCATGCCCTAGCCACGCGTGACCCAAACTGTTGGGCTGTGCGGCAATGCCGTTGGTGTAGTTGGGCACGATGGTTTTGGCGTGCTTTTCAGACAAGCGCACCAAGTTTTCCGATGTCTTGGCCAGTTGTTCAGCCAAGTCCAATAAGTTGTCGCGCATGATGGTGGCGCGGTAGGTGGCAAACATGTCTTGGCTTGAACGTCCTGCATGCAACAAACTGGCGTCTGGCCCTGAAGCGCGAATGAGCAAGGGCTCGAAGTCCACCACCCGGTAAGGTCTGGCAGCACCTGGCTTTGCACCATCTTCCAACACCTTGACAAGTCCCGCTGCTATTTTGGGGGTTTTGGCACGGTCCAACAAACCTTCGTCGGTGTTAATTACCGCCGTGGCTTTGTTGATTTGCCCTAACCAAAAAAACTGGTCTCGGTCTGTGTTGCTTTGTGCCACAGCAGCATGGCATGCGAAGGCCAAGACAACACCCACACATGACTTGCGATAACAAAGGTTCATTTCAAATTCCAAAATGCGAGAGCGACTCAAAGGCAGGCATGCCCGCGCATGCCTCGGGGTCAGAACATAGCACACCCAGCCAAAACCCCACGGCGCCAACTTGATCGCAGCATCGGGTAATTACCAAGCATCAAGAAACGCCAAACTCCATATGATGTACCAAACGGTACACACCATTTTTTCACACGTTTTCCGTTTGACCTTCCTGCGTTTTTCCTCACACCTATTGGAGACTTTCATGAGCACTCAACTCAATCGCCGTCAGTTTGTTGCACAAGGTACCGCACTCAGCGCTGCCGCCCTGTCAACAGGGGCCTGGGCCCAAAACAAAATCACCTTGACCTACTCCGACATCGTGCCGGAAAACGATGCGCGCACCACCATGCTGCGCAACACCTTCAGTGCCTTGGGCCCCGATTTGGAATTCAAATCACACCACGGCGGCACCTTGTACAAACAAGGCACAGAGCCTGTGGCCATTCAGCGTGGCAACTTGGACATGGCCAACATCGCCTCGGGCGACGTGCAAAACCAGGTGCCCCAACTGAGCCTGTTGATGGTGCCCTACCTGATTCGCGACGTGGCGCATTTGCGCAAACTCTGGGCCAGCGATGTAGGCGCAGAACTGAACAAACTGCTGGACGAAAAAATGGGCCTGCGCATTTTGGCCAACCCCTACATTGGCACGCGCCACTTGGGCCTGCGCACCACCAAGAAAATCATGAAACCGGCCGATTTGGCGGGCATCAAACTGCGCATGCCGCCCGGCGAAGTCTGGCAATTTGTGGGCACCGCCATGGGCGCCAACCCCACACCGCTGCCTTTCCCCGAGGTCTATACCGCCTTGCAAACTGGCGCCATTGACGCGCAAGACAATGCGCTGCCTGCGGTCAAAAACATGAAGTTTTACGAAGTCTCCAAGCAGATCTCTCTCACAGGTCACTTGGTCGCGGCCAATCACTTTGTCATCAGCTCCAAAAAATGGGCCGCCATGAGTGCCGACCAACAGCGCCGCGTGCAAGCAGCCGCCAACAAGGTCGAGGACGACATCACCAACATGGCATTGAAAGAAGAAGCCGAATTGGTGGCATTCTTCAAGAAAGAAGGCTTGGACGTTTACACGCCCGACTTGCCCGCTTTCCGCAGCCAAGTGTTGGCCCAATATGCCAAGTCTAAATATGCGGCAGGCTGGGTACCCGGCATGATGGAACGCATCAACAAGCTGTAAATCGGACGCCGCAGAATGAACTCAATGATGCAAATGCTGCGACGATTTGCCGAAGGTGTCATGGTGGCCTTGATGGCCATCATGTTCACGGCTTTCATTGCGCAAGTGGTCTTTCGATATGTCCTCAACTTGCCACTGGCATGGTCAGATGAAATATGCAATTTCATCTGGCTGTGGGGCATTTTGTGGGGTGCTTCATTCGTGATGAAAAATCACGAAGACATCCGTTTTGACATGCTCTACAACCTCATGCCACGCCCCCTCAAAAGAAGCCTCACCACGCTGTCTAGTGTGGCGGTTGTCATTTTGTTGTTGGCCAGCCTTCCTGCAACATGGTCCTTCATTGACTTCATGAAAGTTGAAAAATCTGCGGCACTGGGCATTCCCATGAATTGGGTCTTTGGACTCTACCTCGTGTTCATTTTTGCCATGTGCATCCGTCATTTAGACATCGCCTACAACGCGCTGCGCAATCGCCTCACCGAGGACGAGCACAGCCTGTTCGACCAAGACCTTTTGCATTCAGGAAACAAACCATGAGCGCGTTCTTAGGGCTCAGCCCGTTCACTTGGTGCATTTTGACCATCCTGGGTTTAAGCCTGTTTGGTCTGCCCATTGGGCTTTCCATGTTGGGTGCGTCTGTTTTTTATTTGCTCATTTCGGGGCAGGACGTCGGCATTGCCGCCGAGCAAATTCTCAACGGCCTCACCAACTCTTACACCCTGTTGGCCATTCCTCTGTTCATCTTGGCCAGTGAGCTCATGAACCTGGGCTCATTGAGTGACAAACTTTTGTCTTGGTGCAACGCTTTGGTAGGCCGTTTCCGCGGTGGCATGGGCCATGTCAATGTGGTGTCCTCCCTGATTTTCTCAGGCATGTCGGGCTCGGCCGTGGCCGATGTTGTGGGCGTGGGCAAACTCACCATGGACATGATGACCAAAGATGGGCGTTACACCAAGGCTTATGCAGGCGCCATCACGGCAGCCACAGCGGTCATTGGCCCCATCATTCCCCCTTCCATACCTTTGGTGCTTTACGCCCTCATTTCAGACACGTCCATTGGCTATTTGTTTGCGGCGGGTGTGGTGCCAGGCTTGGTCATGACCGCTGTCATGATGGGACTCAATGCGTATTTGGCACACAAACGCAATTTTCCCGTTGAACCCGCAGTGCCCATGCGAGAGTTTTTGCCCCTCACGGTCAAAGCCATGCCAGCGCTCATGATGCCAGTGGTGTTGCTGGGCGGCATTTACAGCGGCATCATGACGCCCACAGAAGCCGCAGCTGTCGCCGCGCTCTACACCCTGGTCATCTCGGTGGTGCTGTACCGCTCTGTCACGCCCTCAGGCATGTACAACTCACTGCTCAACAGCGGCCGTCAAATGACCACCATTGGTCTGCTGATCGCCGGCGCCATGGTGTTCAATTACGTGGTGGCCAAGGAAGAAATTCCAAAGGATGTCCAAGTGTGGCTGGCTGGTTTTCAGCTCAGCAAGGATGGCTTTTTGCTGCTGGTCAACATCACCTTGTTGATTTTGGGTTGCCTGTTAGAGGGCGGCACCATTTTGCTGGTCATTGTGCCGATCTTTATTCCTGCGGCGCAGGCCCTGGGCATCGACATGGTTCACTTCGGTTTGGTGGTCACCATCAACCTCATGATTGGCCTGATCACGCCGCCATATGGGCTCTTGTTGTTCATTGTGGCCAGCATGTCCAAGCAACCTCTGGGGCCGCTGATCAAAGAGACCTTGCCTTGGGTTTTTGTGCTCATTGCCGCATTGATGGTCATGACCTATGTTCCTGAAACCGTCTTATGGCTGCCCAAATTGTTGGGCTACAAGGGTTAACGCCCGTCTTGACACAATTGACCATGACTCACACTTCCAGCACCCCGCCGCAGGCACCGCTCGACCCAGCATTGGCCAGCATTGGCCAACGTTGGCGCGAGGCCCAAATTCCTGACATTTACGAGGGCTGCCTAGAACCCCATGGCGGCCCCGTCAGCCGAGAGCGTGCCAAAAATGTACGCGGCTTTTTTTATCCCAAGCCCGAACTGCCCAAAGGCAAGATTGAACCTCGCATCATCGACGGCCAGGCCTACGGTGTCGCGTGTCAAATCCCTGTTCACATTGTGTGGCCACACGCCGCATCGGGGGCCACGCCGCCTCGCAACACCTTGGTCTATTTTCATGGGGGCGGCTTTGTCGTGGGCGACCTCGACTCGCACGAAGCCCATGCCGTCAGGTTGGCCAATGAAGCAGACTGCGTGGTCGTCAATGTCGATTACAGGCTGGCGCCCGAACACAGATTCCCGGCCGCTTACGATGACTGCTTGGCCGTCACACGTTGGGCCCACGACCACATTGACAGCTTGGGCCAAGACCCCCGTCGCTTGGCCATTGGCGGTGACAGCGCCGGCGGCAACTTGGCTGCTGCCGTGGCCATCGCCTGCCGCGACCTTGGCATTGGGTTGGCCGCACAACTGCTGCTCTACCCTGCCACCGATTTGCTGCGCCTCAAAGGCATGCCTGAAAAAGCTTATTTGGGCGTCGAAAACTTAGACACCCTAGGCCTAGACCCGCGCGCCTCTCCTTTGTATGCCAGCACCCATGTCGGCTTGGCGCCCACCATTTTGGGCGTTGGTCCGCACGACTTCTTGTATGGCGACAACATGGCCTATGCAGCAGCTTTGCGCAAGGCCCATGTGCCCCTCACATTGCGCGAATTCCCCACACTCAACCACGGCTTCTTCAGCTACACCCGCATTTCACAAGACAGCTTGGCCGCTGCACAACGCATGTGTGCCGATTTAAAAGCACACTTTGATCAGTCGGCCCGGCCATGAAGGAGGCTGCCAGTTTCAGTGATGCCTCGCATGCCGCTGAAGCTGCTGTGCGCACTTCAGACCATGTGATTGCCGACATCTTGGAAGTGGCGACGCGTGAATTTGCAAGTCATGGCTTGGCCGGGGCTCGCATCGAAAAAATTCAGCAGCAAACGCGCACCAGCAAGCGCATGATCTACTACCACTTTGGCTCCAAAGAGGGGCTGTACCGCGCAGTGATTGAGCGCGCCTTTGAATTGGTGCGCCAAGTCGACCGCGATTTTGACCCTGCGGCAGGCACACCGCAACAAGCCTTGATGCACATTGCCAGCAATGCTTTTGACGCCTTTACACAGCACCCTGAATTTGTGCGCTTGCTCACTTTTGAGAACTTGGCGGGCGCACCCTTCATTCGCCAATCGCAACATGCCTCGCGCTTGAACCGCATGGCCATGGCCGACTTAGAAAGCGTCTTAAAACGCGGCCAGGCCGATGGTTGCATGCGCAAAGACATCAAGCCCCTGGATGTTTACATCAACATGGTGGGCCTTTGCTACTACCATGTGGCGCACCATGCCGGTTATTTGGCGGCAGGCTTTCAATCGAAAGAGAGTGCGCGCATTCAAAGCGACACCTTCCATCAACAAAGAAAGCGCGCCATTCAAGACACTTGCTGGCGTTATGTGCGGTCTGACGCTCACTAGCGCACAGCCTGATTTTTGCCCTCTTATTGAACGCCATGAACACACACCACATCCGCGTCCCATTGGTGATTGAAGGAACAAAACCCGAACTCAAGGAGATCGAAGCACGCATTCTGCAAGAGCGCGGCAGAATTTCTTTGCTGTACCAGGTCCTGCTCAACAGCGCCCCCATTGCCCAAGGTTGGGAGGCCATGCTCACGGCCGTTCGCAACCAAACCTCGGTGTCTGCCGACTTGCGTGAATTGATGATTTTGCGCGTGGCTGTTTTGAACAAAGCCAGCTTTGAATTTGAGGCCCATGTGCCGCATGCTTTGAAGGCCGGCGTGGCGCAAAGCAAAATTGACGATGTGCGTCAAATGGTTTTGTCCAACAATTTCAGCGATGAAGAAAAACTGTTGTTGGCCATGACCGATCACATGACACGCGACATCGAGGTGCCATCCGAGCTGATGGCCGAAGTGACGCGGCGCTACACCCCCGAAAAAGTTGTGGAGCTGGTGGCCACCGTGGCCGCGTACAACATGGTGTCGCGCTTTTTGGTGGCCCTCAACATTGTGCATTGAGGGCCAGGGCACGCAGTCAGCGCATCAACCCGGTTTGATCTGAGCGCGCTCAACCACAATCTTCCAGCGCGCTTGTTCTTTGGCAATGAAGGCCGCGTATTCAGCTGGTGATCCACCACCGGGAATGGCGCTTTCCGCTTCGTTGCGTTTAATGACTTCTGGTGCCTTCATGGCTTTTGCGCACTCTTGCTGCAACTTGTTGATGATTTCAACGGGTGTACCGTTGCGCGCCGTGATGCCGTACCACTGCACGGTTTCAAAGTCTTTGTAGCCCAACTCGGCCACGGTGGGCACATCGGGCAGCACGGGAATGCGCTGGGTGGTGCCTACCGCAATGCAACGCAACGCACCGCTCTTGATGTGCGGCAGCAAGGCAGGTGTGCCGGCAGACATAAACTCGATGCGACCAGCCAACACGTCATTGAGCGCTGGGCCAGTGCCGCGGTAAGGAATGTGCGTGATGAACATGCCAGTTGCCACTTTCAAGGCTTCAACGGCCAAGTGACCGGCGCTGGCGTTGCCGGCAGATGCGTAATTCAACTGACCAGGTTTGGACTTGACGTACGCCACAAAAGATTTGAAATCTTTAACCGGCACATCTTTGTGCACCACAAACAAACTGGGCACACGAGACAACAAGGTGACCGACGTGAAGTCTTTGTTCACGTCGTAACCGCTGTCTGGGTAAATGAGGGGGTTGACCGCCATCAGGCCAATGTGACTCATGACAATGGTGTAGCCATCGGCCGGTGCACGCAGTGCCTCTTGCATGGCGGGCACACCGCCACCACCGCCTTTGTTGTCAATGACAAAAGGCACGCCCAATTGCTTGGTGAGCTCGGCGCCAATGGAGCGCGCCACAATGCTGGAGGTGCCCCCTGGGGCGAAGGGCACGACCCAACGAACGGGTTTGTCGGGCCAGTTGCTGCTTTGACCCAAGGCCGGGAAACCTGCGGCTGACAAGCCGGCTGCCCCCATCCACTTGAGGTGATCACGTCGACTCGACTTGTTGTCTTCGAACTGCATCTTTGTTCTCCGTTTAGATTTTTTCTAGCTCGGAATATGCCACAAAAACCAAATGCGCAAAGACAAAAAAAGACAAAACCCCTGCAGCGTTGCCACTGCAGGGGTTTTTATTTTCTAAATCAACTGACTTGCGTCAGCGTCAAATTAGAAAGAGTGCTTCACGCCCAAGTCGTAACCTGTGGAAGAAGCGTTTGCTGCAGTCACAGCACCGTTCAAACCACGAGCAGCGCCACCGGAGTTAGCGTTACGTGCGTATGTAGCGTACAAGTCTGTGCGCTTGCTCAAAGGCTTCACGAAGCCGATAGAAGTGCGCTTTGTTTCTGCACCAGCTTGTTCCAAAGTAGCTGTAGAGATACGGAATGTACCGCCAGCCATTGGGACCAAGGCGCCCATCAAAGAACCCTTCAAGTCAGCAGCGCCAGTGTTGGCAACTGTGTTGGACTCGGCCATCAACTTAGCAACGCCCAGGTCGTAAGAACCACCGAAGTTGGTTGTCTTAACTTCTGTACCAGCGCCAGTTGTTGTTTTGGCAGAACCTGCACCCAAAGCCAATTTGCCTTGAGCGTAGCTCACGTACACGCCATTGCCTTCACCAGCTTTAGCAGCTGTAGAAGCGTTTTCGCCCAAGTATGTGCCAACCATCACTTTGAAGCCACCAACCACTGGTGAGTGGTAAGCGATCATGTTGGAAGCGCGAACGGCTGTTTGGCCACCGCCGTAAGCGATCAAGCTAGAAGCAACGCCGTTTGTACCGAACGGATCAAAAGATGCGTCAGCGTAGAACTGGGGAGAGTAGTCACGACCCAAACGCAATTCACCCATTGAACCAACCAGGCCCACTGTTGATTTACGGTTGAATGTCAAACCTTGTGTACCAGCGTTAGCGCCAGTAACAGCTTGGTTGTTGTTGTTTGTAGCGGAGCCTGTACCGTTGTCGTTGTTCACGCCAGCTTCCAACCAGAACTCAGCACGCATACCGCCGCCGAGGTCTTCAACACCACGGAAACCCAAACGGCTAGAGTTGTAGCCAGAGTTGCCCAATTGTGTCTTGTTGCTCACAGAGCCAGAGCCCTTTGTGTAAGCAGCGTCAACCACGCCGAACAATGTGACAGAAGATTGGGCCATAGCGGCGCCAGAAGCGGCCAAAACAGCCAATGCGATCAGGGATTTTTTCATTTGAGAAGTTCTCCAAGGTTTAACAAGGGCCCCAGTTCTAGTGTCTGCGTATTCGCAAACCACCGAAACCCTGAGCCAACCTCCGTTAGGGAAGTTGTGTGTATTCCACCAGAGGTCAGACCAGTCTGCAAAGAAAATCATGCTTTCAAATGGCTTTTTGTTGCTTCAGTACAACAAGCGGGCTAAACTTCTGCCCATGAATGCCGATGCTTTGATCCTCGCCGCAGACAGCGCCCTGCGTACTTTGTTTGCCACACCCAGAGCGGCCAGGCCTACGCCCAAGCCCCAAACCATGTTGACCCCGGCAACCGATGGCGCCCTGACGGCCCCCACCACCGCAGCGCTCACAGACGACGAGAAATCGCTCTCTGCGGCCCTGATGCGCGTCAACCATGTGGGTGAAGTGTGTGCACAAGCCCTCTACACCGGTCAAGCACTGGCGTCCAAAGACCCCGTCTTGCGCCAACAACTCGATGCCGCCTGCCGCGAAGAAACCGATCACTTGGCTTGGACTCACGAGCGCTTGGCCCAGCTCAACAGCCGCCCCTCGCTGCTCAACCCGCTTTGGTATGCCGGCGCATTTGCCATAGGCTACGGCGCAGGCAAATTGGGGGGCGACAAGCTCAGCTTGGGCTTTGTGGTGGAAACCGAAAACCAAGTAGAAGCCCATTTGGCCAGCCACATGTCGCACTTGCCGGCCAATGACTTGGCGTCCAAAGCCATCGTGGCGCAGATGAAAACAGACGAAGTGGCCCATGCACGCATGGCGCAAAAAGCGGGCGCCATTGAATTGCCCGAGCCCGTCAAACGCCTCATGGGCGCAGCCGCCAAGGTGATGACCACCGTGGCGCACCGCATTTAACGCGTTTAACTCAGGCTTCGATCAGCTCAAAGCTGGTGGTGATGTCGGCCGTCTTGGCCAACATGATGCTGGCCGAGCAATATTTGTCGTGGCTCATGGCCACAGCACGTTCAATGGCAGATGCTGCAATGCCTTTGCCCGTGACCGTAAAGTGCATGTGAATTTTGGTGAATACTTTGGGGTCTGTGTCAGCGCGTTCAGACGTCAACTTGACCGAGCAGCCCCGCACATCATGTCGGCCCCGTTTCAAAATCAAGACCACGTCATAAGCGGTGCAACCACCGGTACCCGCCAACACAGTTTCCATCGGGCGTGGCGCCAAGTTTTGGCCGCCGTTTTCAGGCTTGGCGGCATCGGGGGCACCGTCCATCATCAGGACGTGACCACTGCCGGTTTCGGCCACAAAACCCATGCCTGAGCGCGTGCCACTTGCGCCGGTCCAGCTGACTGTGCATTCCATGTTCGACTCTACTTTCGCTTCTGATTTTTAAAATTTTCCAGGCTGCGATCGTAAAGCTTTTGCAAAAGTATTGCACTGCAGCATTTTTTATGTAGAATTTCGAACAGTCGTGCTTTTTTATGATCACTTTTCATTCAAAAGTCCGAACCCTTTGTCTCCTCCACCCTCCGAAAAGGTGGATTTGCCCCAAGTCGCAAGGCTTGGGGCATTTTTTTCGCCCGTATCATTCAGGGATGACTGCGAAAAACCTCAAACCGGCCGATTACCTGAAAAAAATCCTGAATGCGCGCGTCTACGACGTGGCCACAGAGTCAGGCCTTGAAATCGCCAAAAACCTCAGCCAACGCGTGCACAACACGGTCTTGCTCAAGCGCGAAGACCAGCAACCCGTGCACAGCTTCAAGCTGCGCGGTGCTTACAACAAGATGGCGCACCTCACCCCGGCGCAGTTGAAGAAAGGCGTGATTTGCGCCTCCGCAGGCAACCACGCACAAGGAGTGGCCTTGGGCGCCAGCAAATTGGGTTGCCGCGCCGTGATCGTGATGCCCACCACCACACCGCAAGTGAAGATTGACGCGGTGCGCGCCTTGGGCGGTGAAGTGGTGCTGGTGGGCGACAGCTATTCAGACGCTTTCAAGCACGCGGCCATGCTCGAGAAAAAAATGGGCATGACCTTTGTGCACCCCTTTGACGACCCCGATGTGATTGCCGGTCAAGGCACCATTGCCATGGAAATGTTGCGCCAGCATCAAGGCCGTTTGGATGCTGTGTTTGTGGCCATTGGCGGCGGTGGCTTGATCTCTGGCGTGGCCAATTACATCAAGGCGGTGCGCCCCGAGATCAAAGTCATTGGCGTGCAAATGAACGACTCGGACGCCATGATTCAATCGGTCAGCGCCAAGAAACGCGTCACCCTTGATGATGTGGGTTTGTTCTCGGATGGCACCGCCGTTAAATTGGTGGGCGAAGAAACCTTCCGCGTCACCCGTGGTTTGGTGGACGAGTTCATGACAGTGGACACCGATGCGGTGTGCGCAGCCATCAAAGATGTGTTTGTTGATACGCGCTCCATCGTAGAACCTGCAGGTGCATTGGCCGTGGCCGCCATCAAGCAGTACGCGGCCAAACACAAAACCAAAGGCGAAACCTACGCCGCCATTCTGTGCGGCGCCAACATGAACTTTGACCGCTTGCGCTTCGTGGCCGAGCGCGCCGAAGTGGGTGAAGAACGTGAAGCCATTTTTGCAGTCACCATTCCGGAAGAACGCGGCAGTTTCAAGCGCTTTTGCGAATTGATTGGCAACTTGCCAGGTGGCCCGCGCAACGTGACCGAGTTCAACTACCGCATCAGCGATGCCGCCAAAGCGCACGTGTTTGTGGGCCTCACCACGCAAGGCGCTGGCGAAAGCACCAAGATTTCCAACAACTTCAAAAAGCATGGCTTTGAGAACATCGATTTGACGCATGACGACCTGGCCAAGGAGCACATTCGTCACATGGTGGGCGGTCACTCCAGCTTGGCACAAAACGAGCGTCTGATGCGCTTTGTGTTTCCAGAGCGTCCTGGTGCATTGCTGAAGTTTTTGAATTTGATGCGGCCCGGTTGGAACATCAGCTTGTTCCACTACCGCAACCAAGGCGCCGATTACGGTCGCATTTTGGTGGGTTTGCAAGTGCCCGACAAAGACGACAAGGCGTTTGAGAAATTTTTAAGCACCTTGGGCTATCCGTACGTGGAAGAAACCCACAACCCGGTGTACCGGATGTTCTTGCAGCAGTAAAGCTGACGCGTGGGCTTGTCGCCCGTGAGCCGCCAGGCTTACTGGCCCAATTTGGGCAAGTCCAGTGTGACCGTGGCCTCGGTTTGACCTTCAGGCGCCAGCCGGGCCAAACGATGCCCAACCGAGTGCAAGACCCAACCTGGCGCCACCGATTGACCGGGCAGGTAGGCTTTGGGGGGCTGACCGTCCACGGCCAGCAAGGCGCTGCCTTTGCCAGAAGAACCGGCCACCACACCCAACAATGTCCACTGATGCTCGGCCGTTGCCGCGTTGGCGCCAGGTGCTTGGGCGCTTGCAGGCGCGCCCAAAGCCTGTGCCACGCGGTTGGCATCAATCTGCAGTTCGGACACGTTCATGCCGTTTGTGCGCACAACAGGGGCCGAGGAAGCCGGCGCTGTCCTGCTTTGAATTTGCAAACCCCAGCTGACCACGCCATAACTGAGGAGCGCACCCAAGCCCAAAGCCCACAGGGCGGGCGCCATGGATTTTGAGGGGGTGCGAAGGACTTGTAACATGAGGCGATTATGATGGAGAAGTGTCAGAAATTGCAGAGAGACTTTGCGCTATGAAACCTTGCTCAGAATATTCATCAACAGACCCGTTGACCTTGCTTGAAACAACAGCCGTCAAGCGCCAAGCCATTCGCAAGCAACGCGGTTTTACCTTGATTGAATTGATGGTGGTCTTGGCCATCATTGGCATCTTGGCCGCATTGGTGGTGCCCAATGTATTGGGCCGTGCAGATGATGCCCGCATCACGGCCGCGCGCACCGATGTCGGCAATTTGATGCAGGCCCTCAAACTCTACAAACTCGACAACCAACGCTTTCCAACGGCTGAGCAAGGCTTGCAGGCGCTGGTCACCAAACCCACGGCCGAACCCGTGCCTGCCAATTGGAAAAGTTATGTGGACAAATTGCCTGCGGATCCCTGGGGCCGTCCATACCAGTACCTCAATCCCGGCCTGAAAGCGGAGATCGATGTGATGTCTTGGGGCGCAGATGGCCAATCAGGCGGTGAGGGTGTGAATGCCGACATCGGCAGCTGGCAATAAGTCCCTGAGGCACCCTGCTGCGAAACGCCTCACGCTTTCGCAAGCACGCGTACGTCCTCGCGCACATCCTTGCTTGTGTGCAAGCGCATCGCGAGGCTTCACATTGATTGAATTGTTGGTGGTGATCGCCCTGATTGCCATTGGCACGGCTGCGGTGAGCTTTGCCTTGCGAGATTCCGCAGAAACCGTTTTAGAACGTGACGCAGAGCGCTTGGCCGCCTTGTTTGAATCTGCCCGCGCACGCTCACGGGCCAGTGGCATGCCCGTCAAGTGGCAAGCTGTCGCACCGGCTTCGCTTCAAAGTGCAGGCACCTTTGCCTTTGATGGCTTGCCACCCAACACCTTGCCAACCCAATGGCTCTCGCCACTCATTCAAGTTGACGCCACCGCCGTCGTGGTGCTGGGCCCCGACCCCATCATTGGGCCGCAAAGCGTGGCGCTGCGGGCCAAAGAGATGCAGCTTTGGGTCAGTACCGACGGCTTGCAAGCCTTCAAAGTGAAGCGCGCTGAACCATGACTGCGCAGCCCCCCTTCACTGTGCATGGGCGCTGCAAACACCGCCCCGCTGCAGGCTTTACTTTGATTGAAGTGTTGGTGGCGCTGGGCATTGTGGCCGTTGCATTGATGGCTGGATTGCGCGCCACCGATGCCCTGACGCGCAACGCATCGCGCCAGTCGACGCAGTGGTTGGCACAAATTTGTGCCGAAAACGAATTCAGCCGATTGCGCTTGTCGCGCCAAGTACCGCCCCTCGGCGAAAGCAGTGTGGCCTGCGCACAAGCGGCTCTGACATTGCAAGTGAACCTGTCGGTCCAAGTCACACCCAACCCCAACTTCAGACGCGTGGATGCACGTGTGGTGCAAATCCAAGGCGCCGACACCACCCCGCTGCTGCAACTGTCCACCGTCATGGGGCGCTATTGATGAAGCGTTCCCAAGCACGCCAAAATTCTGCAGGTTTCACCTTGATTGAGGTGTTGGTGGCCAGTGCCATCTTGGCGCTGATGGCGCTCATCAGTTGGCGCGGTTTGGACGGCATGGCCAAGGCTCAAACCAGCTTGCAAACCCGCAGCGATGCACACCAAACTTTGCAAGTGGGATTGGCCCAATGGCGCACAGACCTGGACAACATGGCCAGTCTGCCCAATGTGCCTGCGCTGGATTGGGATGGCCGCGTGCTGCGCCTCACCCGCCAACACTCACAAGATCCCCAAGCCGGACTTCAGGTGGTGGCTTGGACCCTGGGCAAGGGTCAATGGACACGCTGGCAATCGGCCCCGCTCACTCGCCGCGACGCTTGGCAGACAGCGTGGACTCAGTCCCAAGTTTGGGGTGAATCGGCGGGCCAACCTGCCCCTTCAGACACACACGAAGTTGTGATTCAGGCTTTGAGAAGTTGGCAAATTTACTATCACCGTGACGGTGCTTGGAGCAATGCATTGTCTAGCGCAGGCGGCAACGCCAGCAGCCCCAGCAACACCTTGGGCGCCGTGAGCGCGTTGCCTGAAGGCATTCGCGTGGTCCTTGAGCTGCCCGACACTGCCATCATTTCGGGCAAGATCAACTTGGATTGGGTGCGCCCAAGCTTCACGGTGGCCAAGCAATGAACGCCAAGTCATTGCCCCACACCCAACGCGGCGCAGCCCTGATCAGCGCCATGTTGGTGGTGAGCTTGGTGGCCACGTTGGCCGGTGCCGCACTGTGGCAGCAGTGGCGGCATGTCGAGGTCGAAAGTGCCGAGCGGCACCGTGTGCAATCGGCCTGGTTGCTCAATGGCGCCTTGGACTGGTCGCGCCTGATCTTGCGAGAAGACGGCTTGGCCAGTGGCGCCAGTGGCACCACCGGCACAAGCAGCGCGGCCGATCATTTGGCCGAACCTTGGGCCTTGCCCTTGAAAGAGGCCAAACTCTCAACTTTTTTGGCGCAAGACCAACAAGCACGTGACGGCGATCCAGAGGTCTTTTTGTCTGGCCAAGTCACTGACGCACAAAGTCGCATCAACCTCAGCAACTGGTTTGAAGCCACCGACGGCCAGCGCGCAGGCCAGCTCAACCCTCGCATGCAAGCAGTCATGAGCCGTTTGTTCAGTGTCTTGGGCTTGCCTGCGGCAGAATTGGCCGTGTTGTCGCGGGAATGGCTGGCCGCTGCACAAGCCGCACGCACGCCCCTCAATGCGCAAGGCGCAGCAAGCTTGGGCAATGCATCCAGCGCGTCCTTGCTGCCGCAGCAAATAGCCCAACTGCAATGGCTGGGCCTGAGCCGCGAAACCGTTGAACGCTTGGCCCCGCATGTCACCATCCTGCCGGAAGTCACGCCCATCAACCTGAACACCGCCAGTGCCGAGGTCATTTATGCCAGTGTGCCCGGCCTAGACCTGGCCGCAGCACAGCAATTTGTGCAGCAACGCGCGCGCGCGCACTTCGCCAATCTGCCCGACGCCAGCAAAGCCCTGGGCGGCAAAGACTTGGAAGCACGCTGGCACACTGTGGGTTCGCGCTTCTTTCAAGTCTGGGGGCGCTTGCGCATGGAAGACCGCACACAAGAAGAAACCGCCCTGATTTTGCGAGATGCTGGCAATGTGCGATTTGTCTGGCGCCAAAAAATTGCGGGAATTCTCTCTCCACCCAAGCGTGAGTCGCTTCTACAATCAAGCCAGCCATGAGCACCCTTATATTCACGCTGCCAATGCAGGCTGCCAATGGCAGCCCGCTCCCGCAACATGTGTTGTCGACACAAGAGGCCGGCCCGCGCGACAAAGAAATTTGGGCCGTCGTGCCTGCTGCGGCCCTGTCGTGGCAGCTTGTCACATTGCCATCAGGGCTGCATCGCCAAACACAGCGCTTGCAGACGGTCTTGCACAGTTTGCTTGAAGAGTCTTTGCTCGATGACACAGAGCATCTGCACCTGGCCTTGCAACCAAAGTGGCAAGCGGGTCAAACCGCTTGGGTGGCGGTGTGCAACAAGGCTTGGCTCAAAGCGCACATCGATCAACTGCAAGCCAGTGGCCACAGGGTGCACCGCATCGTGCCCGAATGGACACCGGTGCCCGATAGCGCTGGGCCGGCCATGAGCGCCTGGGTCTGCGGCACACCCGAAGCGCCCCAGCTTTGGGTGCAGCATGCCAATGCGGCTTGGCATTTGCCGCTGCAGGCTGGCTTGCAGCACTGGACCGAGCAAGGCCACAAAACAGCCCCAGCAGATGGCTCGCACATTCCTTTGAACTTGAGCCTTCAAGCCGCCCCTGCCGTGGCCGACTTGGCGCTCAAAGCCTTGAGCACTTTGCAGGCCTCAGCGCCAAACGCGGTGTCTGAACGCTTGCGCACTTGGCGCATTCAGGTCACGCCGGCACTGTCGCGTTATCGTTTGGCGGCCGAATCGAATTGGGATTTGGCGCAATTTGAGTTCGCAGCTCACGGCAGTGCCCGATGGCGACAAAACTTGCGCCGCACTTGGCAAAACTTGGCGCACAAGCCTGAATGGCGCGCTGCCAGGTGGTGCGCTGGCTTGTTGTTGGTCACGCAATTGGCGGGTCTTAACATCTCAGCATGGCAACTCAATGCCCAAGCGACTGCACAAAAAGACGCGCAAAAAAGTATTCTGAAACAAACATTTCCGCATGTCACAGTGGTTGATGCCCCCTTGCAAATGGCCAAGGAAGTGCGTCAATTGCAAGGTTCATCTGGCGCATTGTCAACGCGCGACTTAGAACATGTTTTGCATGCGTTAGGGCATGCTTTGCCGGCCGACCAACACATCTCAGGCATTGACTATTTGGCGCAAGGTCAAACCGACACCAAGTTGCAAGGCCTGCAACTGAGCGCCACGCAAGCACCCGCGTTTGCACAAGCCTTGCGCGCCCAGGGCTTGGACGCACAAGCCAGTGGCGGGCAATGGCGCATCACCCCGCTCAAGGAGGCGCCATGAATTTCAAGTTCACAGAAGCGCTCAAACAACTGCCTGAGAACGATCGTCAGCGCTTGAAGTGGGTCTTGTTGGTTTTAGGCGCCGTCTTGTTGTGGACCTTCAACGTGGCGCCGGCCTTGAAAACTTTGCATGACCTGCCGCCACAGCTTTTGCAGGGGGAGGCACAAACCCAATCGCTCCAAACTTTGCAAGCGCAAGCGCAGGCATTGCAAAAAGCACCTCGAATTCGACAAACCGATGCGCTGGCCCTGTTGCAAAAAAATGCCGCCGACGTGTTGGGCGCTGGCGCACGTTTGAACGCAGAAGGTGCGCGTGTCACGCTCACCCTGAGCGGTGTGTCGGCCGACAACCTGGCGCAATTTTTGGCCTTGGCTCGAAGTCAATCTCATGCACTGCCTGTTGAAGCGCATCTGCAAAAACTCGCGGGCTCTGGGCCCCATGCCCAAGCAAAAAATCAAGTGCTTTGGCGCGGCGCACTCATTTTGAATTTGCCTTCCACCTGAGCATGAACCGACAGCGCGCCAACATCCCCTCCAACAGATCTGCAGGCTGGGGATGGGCCATGGCAGGGGTCGGCATCGGTTGCATCATCGCCTTGCTCATTCATTGGCCGGCCCAGTGGCTGGCACAAAGCCTCACGCAATCCACCCAAGGCCAAGTCCAACTTCAGGAAACGCAGGGCAGCATTTGGCAAGGCTCTGGCAAACTGGTGCTCACAGGCGGCGCAGGTAGCCGGGACGCCATGGCGTTGCCGGGTCGCATCGCCTGGCAGTTGAACTTGCGCATGCATGCCTGGGCCCTGCCCAGTTTGAATGTGCAAGTACAGGCCTCGTGCTGCATGACTCAGGCGGCGCTGATTCAACTCAGCGCACAGCCCAGCCAAGGCACGTGGCAACTTCAAATCGCCGACCACCAGTCTCAATGGCCAGCCCATTTGCTCAGTGGACTGGGGGCCCCTTGGAACACCTTGCAGCCAGAGGGCCAGCTTGTCTTGGTCACACACCAACTGCAACTACAGGGCAACGCCCAAAGTGCCGCCATGAAGGGTAGCGTGCGCCTCACGGCCGCCGACATGTCCTCCAAACTCAGCACATTGCGACCCATGGGCACTTATCAAATTCTCATCGACGGCGGCACACCTGCCCGTGCAACACCCGTTTTGACCTTGACCACCTTGTCGGGTAGCCTGCTGCTAAATGGCCAAGGCCAGTGGCAAAACGACCGGCTTCAATTTCGCGGCGAAGCAACTGCAGTGCCTGAGCACGCAGCCGCTTTGTCAAACTTGCTGAACATCATTGGACGGCGCCAAGGCGCGCGCAGCTTGCTCTCATTGGGTTGAACATCATGACTTCTCGCAAACACATCCTCAACCACACCGACCACCGCGCTTTGCAACGCCACCCACGGATGGGCAGCCAGATGGTCCGCCAGGTGGGCCAACAGATGCCCCAGCTGAAGCAACTGTTCATCAGCCTGTGTGTCAGTTTGCCTTTGGCTTTTGCGGCAAGCTCGGCTGGCGCGCAAGCGCCCAAAGCCAACAAAAAAACCACGGCCAACAATGCGCCCGCCAAGGCCACGCAAGAACCTGTGACCTTGAATTTCAACAACGCGGAAATTGAGGCTGTGGCCAAAACCTTGGCCACTTTGTCGGGTCACAACGTGGTGGTCGATCCGCGTGTCAAAGGCACCATCACCCTGACCAGCACGGTGCCCGTGGCGCCAGCCCAAGCGCTTCGTTTGTTTGCGGCACAGCTGCGCACGCAAAGCTTTGCATTGGTCGAGTCGGCGGGTTTGTATTTGGTGGTGCCAGAGGCTGATGCCAAATTGCAAAGTGGTGGCGTATCGGCTGGCACAGTGCCCGCGTCCAACGGTCAAATCCTGACGCAAATTTTTCAGCTCAACCATGAAAGCGCCAACAACTTGGTGCCCATTTTGCGGCCCCTCATCAGCCCCAACAACACCGTCAACGTCAACCCTGGCACCAATGCCTTGGTCATCACCGATTACGCCGACAACCTGCAACGTTTGGGACGCATCATTGCCGCACTCGATGTGGCCAACGCCACTGGCGTGGAAGTGGTGCACTTAAAGCACGCACTGGCCAGCGATGTCATGCCCATGTTGCAGCGGCTACTGGACACAGGTGCGGCCAGCAGTGGCGCACCGGCGGCAGGTCAAACCGATGCCAGTTTCAAAACCATGGTGATGGCCGAAGCGCGCAGCAACTCGCTCATTGTGCGCGCGGCCAATGCGGCGCGCATGGCCTTGGCGCGCTCTCTCATTGCGCAGCTTGATCGCCCCTCCGACGCCGGCCCCAATGCCGCCAGCGGCAACATCCATGTGGTGTATTTGAAAAATGCCGACGCCACCAAATTGGCCGCCACGTTGCGTGCAGCACTTTCTGCCCAAAGCACATCGGCCAGCAACAGTGCCGGCGCCACAGCCGGCGTTAGCATGCCCACTGCTGGCAACGCCAGTGGCAACACGAACAACGCCAGTGGTGCCAATGCCAGTTTCACGTCTGGCTCGCAACCCTCAACGGGCGGACAAATTCAAGCCGACCCTTCCACCAACGCCCTCATCATCACAGCACCGGAGCCGCAATACCGTCAGCTGCGCGCTGTGATCGACAAGCTGGATGCTAGACGTGCCCAAGTTTTTGTAGAAAGCCTCATTGCAGAAGTGAGTGCCGAGAAGGCGGCCGAGTTTGGCGTGCAGTGGCAAGGTCCAGTGGGCGGCAAGGGCGACACCAACATCGGCTTGCTGGGCACCAACTTCAAAGTGGGCGGCGCCAACCTTATTTCCCTGGCGACACAAGGCGCCAGCGGCACTGTGGCGCCGTCTTCTGGTTTGAACATTGGCGTCGCGCACAACAACAACGGCACCTACGTGCTGGGATTTTTGGCGCGGTTTTTACAAACCACAGGCGATGGCAATGTGCTGTCCACACCAAACTTGCTCACCCTAGACAACGAAGAGGCCAAAATTGTGATTGGTCAAAACGTGCCATTTGTCACAGGCCAATACACCAACAACAACACCAATGCCGGTTCGGTCAACCCCTTTCAAACCATTGAACGCAAAGACGTGGGTCTGACCTTGCGCGTCAAGCCGCAAATCAGCGAAAACGGCACGGTTAAATTGCAAATTTACCAAGAGGTCAGCCGCTTAGACCCCGCCTCCATCAACTCGGCCACGGGTCTGATCACCAACAAACGCTCCATTGAATCCAGTGTGTTGGTGGAAGATGGCGCCATTGTGGTTTTGGGAGGGCTGCTGCAAGACGACTACGGCAACAGCCAAGAACGCGTGCCAGGCTTGGGCGATGTGCCTTTGTTTGGCAATCTGTTTCGCGCCGAATCACGCAGCCGCAAGAAAACCAACCTGATGGTGTTCTTAAGGCCTGTGGTGGTGCGTGATGGCGCTGCCACCGAAGGTTTGTCCTTGAGCCGATACGAACAAATGCGTGGCGCACAAATCGAGGCGCAACCAACAGCCAGCACGGGCTTGCCGGTCACGGGCGCACCCGTTTTACCAGAAGCAACCCGCAAACCCTGATGGCGTCCAAATACCCTCTTCCTTATGCGTTTGCGCGCAGTCACCAACTGCTGTTGGAGGACGACGGCTCACGTCTCACGCTGTGGCTTTGCGCCGACACTGCGGCCCAAGCCATCTCGGAAGTGATGCGCAAGTGGGGGCATGACGCGGCCGCATTGGACGTTGCGCGCGAGGATGCCGCTCACCTCAAACAACGCATCAGCCAAGCGTACACCACGCAATACGGACCGGGTGAGTCCAGTGCCGCGGCCGTGGTCAGCGAGGTGGAATCGGAAGCCGACTTGTCGCGCATGATGCAAGCGCTGCCAGCCGTAGAAGATTTGCTAGAAACCAGCGACGACGCGCCCATCATTCGCATGTTGAACGCACTCTTAACGCAAGCCGCACGTGATGGCGCCAGCGACATTCACATCGAGCCTTACGAGCGCCACTCTAGCGTGCGTTTTCGGGTCGATGGCAACTTGCGTGAGGTGGTGCAACCCAACCGCGCCTTGCACGCCGCCCTCATTTCTCGTTTAAAAATCATGGCCGAGCTCGACATTGCAGAAAAGCGTTTGCCGCAAGACGGTCGCATCAGTTTGCGCTTGGGTTCACGCGCTGTGGATGTGCGCGTGTCCACCTTGCCCAGTGCCCATGGCGAACGCGCTGTGTTGCGTTTGCTCGACAAATCGGAAACACGTCTGAGTTTGGCGTCTGTGGGCATGCAAGGCCGAACGCTGGCACGTTTCCAACAATTGGTCACACAGCCGCATGGCTTGATTTTGGTCACTGGCCCCACGGGCTCTGGCAAGACCACCACGCTTTATGCCGCCCTGCAAAGCTTGGATGCCGCAGGCAGCAACATCATGACGGTGGAAGATCCCATCGAATACGAATTGGCTGGCGTAGGCCAAACGCAGGTGAACGCCAAAATTGATTTGACATTTGCCAAGGCCTTGCGCGCTATCTTGCGGCAAGACCCCGACATCATCATGATCGGCGAGATTCGCGATTTTGAAACCGCGCAAATTGCCATCCAAGCCTCCATGACGGGCCACTTGGTGCTGGCCACGCTTCACACCAACGATGCAAGCAGTGCCGTCACACGGCTCACCGACATGGGCATTGAGCCTTTCTTGCTCAGCTCGTCCTTGCTGGGTGTGTTGGCACAGCGCTTGGTGCGCAAGGTTTGCACGCAGTGCCAAGGCACAGGCTGCACACATTGCGGCCAAACGGGCTATGCCGGTCGCACGGGCATCTTTGAGCTGCTGGTGACCGATGAAGCGCTTCGCGCACAAATTCATGCCAGACAATCCGAGGCCAGCATCCGTGATGCGGCGGTGGCAGGGGGCATGGTGCTCATGCGCGAAGACGGCGAGCGTTTAGTGCAACTGGGCATCACTCGGGCAGAAGAATTGCTGCGTGTCACGCGCGACTAATCGATCTAAACTGCAACTGCGCACGCCATGACAATGTCCCGCAACATTCGACTGTCACTTGCAGTGTGCATGTGTTTGCTTGGCGAGATCAGTCAAGCGCAATCGGACAACACGGCGCCGGCCAAGGCCGCGGCTGTCGATACCGACACCACCACCAACAACGTCACCCAATGGCACTACACACTCGGCATGCGCATCCAGGCCGACGACATCAACCAGGCCACGCACAGCGCCAAACTCCGGCCGGTTGTGGGTTTGCGCTATGGCCGTTGGCGCATGGGCATTGGCGATGGCCAAGAATGGTTGCGCTTTAACAGCTTTCGAAAAGAGCCCAGCCTGAGTTACCAGTGGGTCGAAAAAAGTGACATCAGCTTAGGCTTGTCGATGCGCATCCACAACCTCAATACGGGCGAGGCCTTTGACGTGTTTGAGCCAGGTCGCAAAACACTGCGCAGCCGCGTGCTGGCCAATGTGCGCATCACCCAACGCTGGTCTGCTGGTGTGGAATGGACGCAAGACTTGCTCAACCGGGGCGACAGCAGCACCTTGGGATTGGGCGTCTCTTATGCGTGGCCCTTGTCTGCGCACAGCGAACTGAGTCTCAACTCTGGCCTGACTTGGGCACCGGCCGAACACTGGCGAACCGCTGCGGGCGTGAACCGCCTAGGGGCCGGTGGCCTGACCACAGGCACCGGCTCGGTGGGCTCGGGCTTGAGTTACAAGCACAGCCTGTCAAAGCAATGGGCGTGGTACAGCACCTTGGGCATCAACAAAGAAGTGGGCACTGTGGCCAAATTGTCTGGGCCTCACAGCTTGGTCAATGGCCAAATAGGTCTGCTTTACTTCGACCGCTAAACTGAACGTACCTCCCACCGCCAACCACGCCATGCCCGCCTACTCCTACGAAGCCCTGCAAAACGACGGTGCCTTGCGCAAAGGCGTGATTGAGGCCGACAGCACCAAAGCCGCTCGCAGCCAGTTGCGTGCGCAGTCCTTGGTGCCACTCTCAGTGCACGCCTTGGGGCCCAATGCCCCGACTCAAAAACCCCAAAGCATTTGGCAATACAACATCGGTTCACGCCCCTGTTTTTCTCCGAATGCCCTGGCGGTATGGACGCGCCAATTGGCCAGCTTGGTCGGCAGTGGTCTGCCCCTGGAGCGGGCTTTGGCGGCCTTGGGCGATGAGGCTGAATCAGAGAAGCAAGCCCATTTGGTGGCGCAATTGCGCGCTGAAGTCAATGCAGGCCTGGGCTTGGCCAAGGCCATGTCACAACATCCGCGAGAGTTTTCTGCGTTGTACACCGCGGTCATCAGCGCAGGCGAGCAAGGCGGCAATTTGGGCCAGGTCCTCACCCAACTGGCCGACGATTTGCAAGATCAGCAAACCCTCAAAGCCAAGCTGCTCAGCGCCGCTTTGTACCCTGCCATTGTCAGCGCCATCGCACTGCTGATTGTGATTTTTTTACTCAGCACCGTGGTGCCTCAAGTCGCGCAGGTGTTCACAGGCAGCCAACGCAAGCTGCCTGGGCTGACCGTGGCCATGCTGGCCATCAGCGGATTTGTGCGCAACCACGGCTGGACGCTGCTGCTGCTGATGGGCTTGTCTTGGCTGGGCATTCACCAAGCCTTAAAGCAGCCACGCTTGCGCATTCAATTTGATGCCGCGTTTTTAAAGCTGCCCATCGTGGGCCGCTTGGCCACAGGCTACAACACGGCACGATTTGCCAGCACATTGGCCATGCTCACATCGGCCGGTGTGCCCATCTTAAAAGCCATGCAGTCTGCGGCCGACACCCTGTCTAACCAAGCCATGCGCGAAGATGTGCTGGATGCCTTGGTCCTGGTTCGCGAGGGCGCACCGCTGGCCATGGCCATGGGGCAAAAGAAACGTTTTCCCAGCTTATTGGCCATGTTTGCGCGCTTGGGCGAGCAAACCGGCCAACTGCCCGTCATGTTGCAACGCGCCGCGCAACAACTCTCGGCCGATGTGCAACGCCGCGCCATGGCCTTGGCCACCATCCTTGAGCCCTTGTTGATTGTGGCCATGGGTGCCGTGGTCATGCTCATTGTGTTGGCCGTGCTGATGCCCATCATGGAGTTGAACCAATGGGTCCGTTAGGCTTTTTTCACTTTAGGAACACACCATGGCAGCCAGCTTAGACGGTCAATTGGTGGTGGCAATTTCGTCGCGCGCCTTGTTTGACTTTGAAGAAGAGAATCAAGTGTTTGAACAAGGCGATGACCGCGCCTACATGAAGCTGCAACTGGAACGTTTGGAAGAACCCGCCAAACCCGGCGTGGCTTTTTCTTTGGTGAAAAAATTGCTGGCCTTCAACGATGTCCAAACGCAGCGCGTGGAAGTGGTCATTTTGTCGCGCAACGATCCGGTGTCTGGCATGCGCGTGTTCAGATCGGCCCAGCATTACGGCTTGCCTATTCAACGTGGCAGTTTCACACGGGGCCAATCACCATGGCGGTATTTAAAACCCCTCAATGCCAACTTGTTTTTGTCGACGCATTTGTCGGATGTGCGCGCGGCACTGGATGCCGGTGTGCCTGCTGCCCAGGTTTATCCGCACTCCGCACTCGCGTCTGAAGAACACCCGCATGAAGTGCGAATTGCCTTTGATGGCGATGCCGTTTTATTTTCTGACGAAGCCGAACGCGTGTTCCAAGCAGAAGGTTTGTCAGCCTTTCAGGCCCATGAGCGCGCCAAGGCGGCGCAGCCCTTGTTGGCGGGCCCGTTCAAGCCACTGCTGGCAGCGCTGCACCGATTGCAACAAGAGGGCACACCCGCCATGCGCATTCGCACCGCTTTGGTCACGGCACGCAGCGCCCCCGCACACGAACGCGCTATTCGCACGCTCATGGAATGGAACATTGAAGTAGACGAGGCCATGTTTTTGGGCGGTTTGCCCAAAGGTGAATTTTTGAAAGAGTTCGAGCCCGACTTTTTCTTTGACGATCAAACCGGGCACATTGAATCGGCCGCGCAGCATGTGCCTTCCGGCCATGTGGCCAGCGGCATCAGCAATCCGCCCTTGTCGACTTAAGTTTCGGAGGCGTTTGTAGCGGCAGGCACTTCACGCCGACGTCCTTCTCTGCGCGCAATCCACACCGTTGAGAGCAAGATCACGAAGGCGCCAATCCATGTCCACTGACTGGGCACATCGCCAAACACCAGCCAACCCAGCAACGAGGCCCAAACCAGGTCTAAAAATCGCAGCGACTGGGTGGCAGAAATGTCCACGATGCTGAAAGCCTTGGTGAGGCTGTAGTGGCCGACTGTGCCTAAAACACCCGCCGCCATGAAGCCCACCCATTGCCATGCGGTGGGGGCTTGCCAATGCATCAAGGCCAATGGCAAGCTGAACAGGGTTACCGTGATCGATTGCCACATCACAATGACGCCCGGTTTTTCAGTGCGCGTGAGGTGCTTGGTGATGAGGAATGAAGCGGCAAAAATAGGCGACGAGGCCAACATGACCAAGTTGTACCAACCACCTGTGCCCGTCAGTTTGGGCAAGACCACCACCAGCACGCCAGCAAAGCCTATGCTCGCCGCAATCCAACGGTCTTTGCGCATAGGCTCGCCCAAAAACCAAGCCGCGCCCAGCATGATGAAGATGGGGCCCGTAAAACCAATGGCGGTCATATCGGCCAGCGGAATTTGTGGCAACGCAATGAACCACAGAATCAAACCAAGCGTGTGCACACCCCCACGCCAGAATTGGCCCTTGATGTCATTGGGCACATAGGCTGACAAGCCTTGGTACCAGAGCAGGGGCAACATGATCAGCAGGCCACAAAAGTAGCGCAAAAACTGCGCTTCAAACGGGTCCATTTGCATCGCAATCGACCTGGCGATGGTGTTCAAAACCGAAAAAGACAGGCCACCCAGAGCCATCCACACCATGCCGCGCACAGAGGCCGGCAGGCGGTCAAAACGCCGCGTATGCTGCAATCGCGTGAGCGTGATCAAACGCTTAAGGGGGCTTGGATGAAGTCGGGTCACTTAGGCACTATATCGAACCCAAGACCATGCATCAGTCTCATGGGTTACGCCTCAACAAAAAACGGGCCCATGAGGCCCGTTTTGTCGCCAGTGAATCGGCCCATCAGCTGTTTTGCAAAGCAGCAATGCGCTCTTCAATGGGCGGATGCGTTGAGAACAACTGACCGATGCCGCCGGCAATGCCCATGGCCGCCACGCTCTTAGGCAATTCGGCTGTGTGCAAGCCGCCCAAACGCGCCAAGGCGTTCATCATGGGTTGCTTGCGGCCCATCAATTGCGCGGCACCTGCATCGGCGCGGAATTCACGTTGACGGCTGAACCAAGCCACCACAATGGCAGCAGCAAAGCCCAAGACAATGTCTAAGACGATGGTGGTGATCCAGTAGCCCATGCCAGGGCCGGTGTTTTCCTCATCGTTCTTGCGCAAGAAGCTGTCAACGGCATAGCCCACCACACGCGACAAGAACACCACAAAGGTGTTCATGACGCCTTGAATGAGGGTCATGGTGACCATGTCGCCATTGGCAATGTGCGCCACTTCGTGTGCCAACACAGCCTCAATTTCTTCGTGCGTCATGTTTTGCAACAAGCCTGTTGACACGGCCACCAACGCGGAGTTTTTAAACGCACCTGTGGCAAAGGCATTGGGGTCACCTTCAAAGATACCGACTTCAGGCATGCCAATGCCCGACTTGTCAGCCAACTTTTGCACGGTATCGACCAGCCATTTTTCGTCGGCGTTGCTGGGCTGCGCAATCACTTGCACGCCAGAGCTCCATTTGGCCACAGGCTTGCTGATCAGCAAGGAGATGATGGCGCCGCCAAAACCCATGATCAGGGCATAACCCAGCAGCGCGCCCAAGTTCAAACCATTGGCCGTGAGAAATCGGTTCACGCCCAACAAACTGGCCACCACACCCAACACCAGCACCACGGCCAAGTTGGTCAACACAAATAAAAGAATACGTTTCATGAGGAATGAAGTTCCACCGCCCAGCGAAGGCCAAGCGCACAGTTCGAATGTTAGGGGTCAGCCCAACAAAATCAAGTGGGGCGTCTTAATTCCTCAAAAAGGAACGGCTTTTAGGTAGCCCTTGGCAACCGAAAGACTTGGGTGTCTTGGTAAAAGTCTGGTGAGGCATTGTCTGACCACCAGCTGGGAATGCCCAATACGGGCGTTGGCAAAAAGGGTTTTTGGGCCAGTTTGTCTGCCTGCAAATCGGCCGCCAGCCAAGCATCCCACGCTGTCAGGGGCACATTCAGGGGCACCCGCCACATGTGAACTGTGATGGCTTTGTAAGGGTTGACCAGTTTTTCCAATGCCGCATGCCCAAAAATTTGCATGTTTGCCGCATGCCACAATGCGCGATGCGTCACAAAGGCAGCCCGCCAATCGCGCCGTTCTAAGGCATCCCAAATAACATCGGGCACTTGCAACAAGCAAGCGTTTTCATCAAACACGGTGACAGCATCGCGCACAGGGCCTCGCACTGCACCGACACCTTGCGCTTGAATGCTTTCAGCCTGAACTTGGTTCAGCTGCTTTTTGGCCAACGGAAAATGCAACCAGCACAGGGCATTGAAGAAGTCGTGCAGACCATCGCGTGTCGGCACTTTGTGCGCCTCAAAAATGAATTGTTCATAGGCCATGCCCTCTGGCAAATCCGCCTGCGGCACAAACGCCACATGACACTGCGCAGATTCAGATGACGTGCCTTGCCGCAGGAGGGCCAGAGCCGTATTGCAAGCAGTGGCCACCGACGTCCCCTGTGCCACTTGCTGGGCAATGCGCGTCCCTGCATCGCGCCAAGGCTGAAGCCAAGGCGCTGACCAATCAATCCGGCTTAGGCCACACGCCATGGCAAGGCTTCACCTGAACGCAAGGGCTTCAACTCGGCTTCACCAAATTGAAAACTCTCGGGCGGCGTCCACGATTCACGCTTCAAGCTGATCGTGCCAGTGTTGCGCGGCAGGCCGTAAAAATCAGCGCCATTGAAACTGGCGAAGGCTTCGAGTTGCGCCAGTTTGCCCACACTGTCAAATGCCTCGGCGTACATCTCGAGGGCGGCGTGCGCGGTGTAGCAACCCGCGCAACCTGATGCGTGTTCTTTCAAGTGCGCAGGATGCGGCGCACTGTCGGTGCCCAAGAAGAAGCGAGTGTTGCCAGATGTTGCAGCGCTGAGCAAAGCCACACGGTGTGTTTCGCGTTTGAGCACGGGCAGGCAGTAATAGTGCGGACGAATGCCGCCCGTGAAAATGGCGTTGCGGTTGTACAGCAGGTGATGCGCCGTGAGCGTAGCACCCACAAAGCGATCGGCGCCCATCACATAGTCGGCGGCGTCTTTGGTTGTGATGTGCTCGAACACAATTTTGAGTTCGGGAAAATCGCGACGCAACGGAATGAGCTGCGTGTCAATGAAGGCGGCTTCGCGGTCAAACAAATCGATCTCGCTGCTGGTCACTTCGCCGTGCACCAACAACAGCATGCCCACTTTTTGCATGGCTTCGAGTGTGGGGTAAATCTTTTTCAAATCGGTCACGCCGGCATCGCTGTTGGTGGTGGCGCCTGCTGGATACAGTTTGCATGCGACCACACCGGCCGCTTTGGCTTTGACAATTTCTGCGGGAGGCAAATTGTCCGTGAGGTACAGGGTCATGAGGGGCTCAAAGGCCACCCCCTGGGGCACTGCCGCCATGATGCGCGCCTTGTAGGCCAAGGCCAGCTCAGCGGTGGTCACCGGTGGCTTCAAGTTGGGCATGATGATGGCGCGGCCAAATTGTGCGGCGGTGTGCGGCACCACGGTTTGCAGTGCAGCGCCATCGCGCACGTGCAAGTGCCAATCATCGGGGCGGGTCAGCGTCAGTGTGGATGTCATGGTGAATTGCCAATCAAGATTTTTGCAATGAGGGTTCGAGCAAGGCCATCAGGTCTTGCTCTGCCAAGCCTTGAGACCGCAACATGTCGCGGGTGTTGTGCAAGGACTGTAAAAGTTCCAAAGCTTGGGCGTACAAAGTTTCGCCAGCGGGCGTGAGGTGGGTGGGGTAAGAACTGCGATCGATCAAGGCCACACCGGCCCACGCTTCCAAGGACTGAATGCGCCTAGAAAACGCTGGCTGCGTCACGTGGCGAAGCTGCGCGGATCGGCTGAAACTGCGCGTTTCAGCCAAGCTCACAAAGTCTTCAAGCCACTTGGTTTCCATGCCAACATTATCCTGCATCCGCCTCAGAGTTCTGTTGCAAGGACCACATTTGCGCATAGCGCCCGCCCAATTGCAGCAATTGCGCATGGTTGCCGCGCTCGATGATGTGACCGGCTTCCATCACCAAAATTTCGTGCGCATCCACCACGGTGGACAGGCGGTGGGCAATGACCAAGGTGGTTTTGTTCTGGGCTGCGCTGGCCAGTTCGGCTTGAATGGCGCGTTCGTTGGCCGAGTCAAGCGCCGAGGTGGCCTCGTCAAACACCAAGATGGGTGGGTTTTTGAGCAGGGTACGGGCAATGGCCACGCGTTGTTTTTCGCCGCCGGACAACTTCAGGCCGCGCTCGCCCACCGAGGTGGCGTAGCCTTTGGGCGTGGAGACGATGAAATCGTGGATGCGGGCTGCTTTGGCCGCTGTTTCAATTTCTGCTTGCGTGGCGCCGGTTCGGCCGTAACCAATGTTGTAGGCTACCGTGTCGTTGAACAGCACGGTGTCTTGCGGCACGATGCCCAAAGACTTGCGCACGCTGTGCTGAGTCACTTGGCGAATGTCTTGGCCATTGATGCGGATGCGTCCTTGTTGCACGTCGTAAAAACGGAACATCAAACGCGCCAACGTGGACTTGCCAGAGCCCGAAGGCCCCACCACCGCCACTGTTTTACCCGCAGGAATATCAAAGCTGATGTTGTGCAAAATAGGTCTGTCGGACTCGTAGGCAAAGGACACATTTTCAAATGTCAAATGGGCGCCCGCTTGGCAATTCAACTCTGGCGCATTGGGTACATCGGCCACTTCACGCTCGCGGTCAATCAATGCAAACATCTTGTCAAGGTCGGTCAGGCTTTGTTTGATCTCTCGGTACAACACGCCCAAAAAATTCAAAGGAATGTAGAGCTGAATCATGAAGGCATTGATCATGACCAAGTCACCCAAGGTCATGCGGCCGTCCACCACGCCTTGCGTGGCGCGCCACAACATGCCCACCAGTGCCGCCGCAATGATCAATTGCTGCCCCGTATTGAGCAGCGACAAGGAGGTTTGTGCCTTCAAGCGCGCTTTGCGCAAACGCTCCAAGCTTTCGTCGTAGCGACTGGCCTCATACGCTTCGTTGCCAAAGTACTTGACCGTTTCGTAATTGAGCAAGGAGTCAATGGCCTTGGTGTGTGCGGCCGAATCAAACTCGTTGGCTTGCTTTCTGAAGTGCGTGCGCCATTCGGTGACTTTCACGGTGAAGAAAATGTAAAAGCCAAGCGCTGCCAGTGTGATCCATGCAAACCAAGCATCAAACTTCACCGCCAAGATGGTCAAGACCAAGGCCACCTCAATGAGGGTGGGCACGATGCTGTACAAAGAATACGAAATGAGCGACTCGATGCCGCGCACACCGCGCTCAATGTCGCGCGTCATGCCACCCGTTTGGCGTGCCAAATGAAAGCGCAAGCTCAGGGCATGCAAGTGCTGAAAGGTTTCCAAGGCGATGCTGCGCGCAGCGCCCTGCGTGGCTTTGGCAAACACCAACTCGCGCAACTCGGTAAAGGCTGAGGTCATGAGGCGCAGCGCGCCATACCCCAGCAGCAACGCGGCCGGCACCACCAACACTTGCGCAGGGTCATGGGGCTTAAAGCTCATGGCATCGACCAAGTTTTTCAGCAAAATGGGCACGCTGACGTTGGCCAGTTTGGCGCCCACCATGAACAACAGCGCGGCAGCCACCCGCCATTTGTAGGTGAGTAAATATGGCAGCAATCGCGTGAGGGTGCGGCCGTCATTGTCTTGCGCAGGCGTCTGCGCGCTTGACGCTGTGGGGTTGACGGGGGCCGATTTGGCGGAAGAACTATCACCGTGATGGCGCATGGGTCACAATCTGAATCAAAATCAAGCCAACATTGTGCCCCTGTCTTGATGAAACCCCCGAAGGCCTCGCCATGTACCCTCCAGAAAAAGTAGCTTTACCCACCGACCAAGAACTGGTGCTCAAAGTCATTCCCATGCCTGCCGACTGCAATGCCAATGGCGATATCTTTGGCGGCTGGGTCATGGCGCAGGTTGACTTGGCCGGTGCCGTGCTGCCCGCAAGGCTGGTGCGAGGCCGCATGGCCACTGTGGCGGTCAATGAGTTCATTTTCAAACAACCCGTGAAAGTGGGCGATTTGCTTTCGTTTTTTTCACGCATCACGCGTGTGGGCCGAACGTCCATCACGGTGCAAGTGGAGGTGTTTGCAGAGCGCTTTTCCAACCAGGGTGAGTTCATCAAGGTGACAGAAGCGCGCTTAACCTATGTGGCCATCGATGCAGATGGCAAACCAACACCTGTACCTGTCAGCTAAGGCTTAGGCGCTTTGAAGGAGCGACCATACCGTACTGATGCCTCTGCAATTGCTTAAGAGGTGAGATAGGCCGCGGTGCCCGTTGAGAGCAACTTACCGTCGGCCGCCCGAAACTCCATGCGGGCATTGCCCACCCGGGCACCCACGCGAACGGCCTCTGCATGGATGACAAATGCGTCCCCAATGCCAGGGCGTAAAAAGTCAATGCGCAAATCAATGGTGCTGTGACGGGCAAACCGCTCAAGCCGTTTGGCAGGCACTTCGTCCATGTGTTTGGCACCGAGGGCTGCCAATACAGCCAAGCTGCCCATGGCGTCCAACACGGCACTGATCACGCCACCGTGAATTCGGTGATACGCAAAGTGTCCCACCAGTTCGGGTTTCATGGTGAGGTGCGCCACGATGCCAGTGGCTTCAATGCTTGAAATCTTCAAACCCATCCATTGATTGAAGAGAATTTTCTCCTCATAAATTTCGCGCAGACCTTCGATGAACTCAGGCTCAAAAGCAACATCAAGGGGAGTGTCTGCGCGGGAAGAAGTCATGGTGGGTTCTAAATTGAAACGTCAATTTAGATTTTAGAGAAGTCGGGTTTGCGTTTTTCCATGAACGCACCGAAGGCTTCGCGCGCAGCAGGCTCGGTCAGCATGCGACGGAAACTTTGCCCCTCTTCGCCCATGCGCTCAATCAAGGCTTTGGACTGGCCACTCTTCATCAAGCGCTTGGTTTCCACCAAAGCAGACAAAGGCTTGGCCGCCAGCTTTTTGGCTTGGGCTTGTGCATAGCCATTCACCTCAGTGGGTGGCACCACGCGGTTGACCAGGCCAATTTCCAACGCGGCTTCGGCAAAAAACGCCTCACCCAGCAACAAGGCTTCGGCAGCGCGGTGGTAACCAAACATTTGAGGCGCCAACACGCTAGAGGCAAACTCTGGGCACAAACCTAAATTGACAAAAGGCATGGAGAACGCAGCGTTGTCGCCCGCGTACACCAGGTCGCAATGGAACAGCAAGGTGGTGCCAATGCCCACCGCAGGACCCGCCACCGCCGCAATGGCGGGTTTTTCAAACGTGCTGAGGGCGCGCATGAAATGGAACACAGGCGAGTCCACTGTTGAAGGCGGCTTGTTTAAAAAATCGCCAATGTCATTGCCGGCACTGAAAATGGACTCGTGCCCTTGGATGACCAAGACGCGAATGGCGGGATCGGCCTGAGCCTGATCAACGGCATGTGCCATGGCAGCGTACATGTCGCCCGTGATGGAGTTCTTTTTGTCGAGGCGGTTGAAGGTGAGGGTCATCACCCCGGCATCGATGTGGGTCAAGATGTCTGACATGCTGTTGCGTCTTTCTATCAGTTCAATGGATTTCAGTTGGTACCAGGTACACGTACCCAAGTTTGTGTGCGACCGAAAGGACCGATAGAACCTCGGACTTCCAATTTCGCACCATTCTCAATGGGCGTGAGACGAAGGCCATAAGTTTTGCCATTTTCAGGGTCCAAAATTTCACCGTCTTCCCAAACATTCTTGCCACCGGCTTTTTTGGCGCCCCGAATAATTTCAAGTCCCAGCACCGCTTGGTTTTTGCGATCGTCGCTGCACTTCTCGCACTTGGCATTCTGATCTGCGTCTTTGCGCAGCAATTTCTCGACACGGCCTTTGATCACACCTTGCTGCTCCATGATGACCACCAAGCTTTTAAGTTCGCCTGTTTTGTCGTCAACGGTGTGCCACTGCCCCACAGGCGAGTTGGCCATGGCACTTGCAGCCAATGCCGAAACAGCCAGCATCAAGCCAGTCTTCAACATGCGGGTTAAGTTCAATGAGATGGACATGGATGTCTCCTTCGTATTTGTAAGACAGTTCAAATTTTTCAAGCCAAGGCCAAATCGGTGTCCATGAGCACATCGGCGCCAGAGCGCGCGGTGTTCATGAGGGTCAGTGTTTCTGGCAACAAACGGGCAAAGTAAAAACGTGCCGTTTGCAGTTTGGCTTTGTAGAAAGGATCAGGGCGTTGCGCTTCTTCTTCGGCCGCTGCAATTTTGGCCAGGGCCACTTGCGCCATGCGGGCCCAGAAATAAGCAAACACCAGATGACCTGCTACGCGCAAATAATCCACAGACGCAGCACCCACTTCGTCGGCATTGCCCATGGCCTTCATGCCAATTTCGGTGGTGAACTGGGTCATCTTCTGGCCTAGGTCTGCAAGCGGCTTGATGAATTCGGCCATGGCTTCGTTGCCCATTTCTTGGGCCACCAGTTTGCCCACCAACTTGCCAAATTTTTGCAAGCTGGCCCCCTGATTGCCCAAGACTTTGCGGCCCAACAAGTCCAGCGCTTGAATGCCATTGGTGCCTTCATAAATCATGTTGATGCGAGCGTCTCGCACGTACTGCTCCATGCCCCACTCTTTGATGTAGCCGTGGCCACCAAACACTTGCTGGCACATGGTGGTGGCTTGGTAACCGTTGTCGGTCAAGAAGGCCTTCACGATGGGGGTCAACAGCGCCAAAATTTCGGCGGAATCGGTGCGAACTTTTTCGTCAGGGTGATTCAACTCTTTGTCTAACAGCAATGCACCGTAGCAAGCCAGCGCACGGCCCCCTTCGGCATAGGCCTTCGCGGTCAGCAGCATGCGGCGCACATCGGGGTGAACCAAGATGGGATCGGCAGGCTTGGCAGGCGCTTTCACGCCAGACAAGCTGCGCATTTGCAAACGGTCTTTGGCGTAAGCCAAAGCATTTTGATACGCCACTTCGGTCAAGCCCAAAGATTGGTTGCCCACGCCCAAACGCGCACCGTTCATCATCACAAACATGGCGGCCAAACCTTTGTTGGGCTGGCCCACCATGTCGCCCACGGCGCCGTCCAGCACCATCTGGCATGTGGCGTTGCCGTGGATGCCCATCTTGTGCTCTAAGCCGCCGCAGTAAATGCCATTGCGCTCGCCAATCGTGCCATCGGCCTTCACATTGAACTTCGGCACCACAAACAAACTGATGCCTTTGCTGCCCACCGGCGCATCGGGCAAACGAGCCAGTACCAAGTGAACAATGTTGCCGGCCAAATCGTGCTCGCCAGCGCTGATGAAAATCTTCTGCCCTGTTAAGCGGTACGTGCCATCGGCTTGCGGTTCGGCTTTGGTACGCAGCATGCCCAAGTCGGTACCGCAATGAGGTTCTGTCAGGCACATGGTGCCGGTCCACTCACCGCTGGTGAGCTTGGGCAAGTACGTGCTCTTTTGTGCAGGCGAGCCATGGGCCGACAAGCAAGCATGCGCGCCATGTGACAAGCCTGGGTACATGGTCCAGGCTTGGTTGGCCGAGTTGAGCATTTCAAAGAAACACTGGTTGACCACCAAGGGCAAAGATTGGCCACCGTATTCCTCTTCGGCGCTGAGGGCGGCCCAACCGCCTTCAACGTACTTGGCGTAAGCCTCTTTGAAACCTGCAGGCGCAGTGACCTGATGGGTATCACGGTTGAGTGTGCAACCTTCTTCGTCGCCGGACACATTCAATGGAAAGACCACTTCCGCGGCAAACTTGCCCCCCTCTTCCAACACGGCATTGATGGTGTCGGCGTCGGTGTCGGCATGCTTGGGCATGGCTTTGAGTTCGTTTTCCAGATCAAGCAACTCGTGCAACACAAATTGAAGATCGCGCAGGGGTGGGGTATAGCTGGGCATGTTGAACTTTCAGAAAAATGAGATGAATGCGAGCGGATGCGCAAAGCCCGTCAAGCTTGGTAGCGCGACAAGATGGCCGCGAACCCTTGGCGTGCTCTGTCTGCGGCACCCGGGTTGCGCAAAAAGCGCGCCTCGTAGTGCAGCGCCAAAATGAGTCCGTGAATTTCAAACGCCACCTGCAAAGGGTCGGCTTTTGAACAGATGTGTTGGGCGGCTTGCGCTTGCGCTACCGCACGCTGCAAAGCGTTTTGCCAGGTGTTGACCGATGAGGCCAATGCGTCGCGTACGGGGCCGGGTCGGTCATCAAACTCTACGGCACCACTGATGTAGATGCAGCCTGAATCAATTTCGGTGGAGGTGCGTTGCATCCAATTGTCGAACAACGATTGCAAACGCGGCAGGCCACGGCTGCAACTCAAAGCAGGATAGAAAACTTCACTTTCAAAACGATCATGGTACTCACGGATCACAGAAATTTGCAATTCTTCGCGCGAGCCAAAATGGGCGAACACCCCCGATTTGCTCATGCCCGTGACCTCGGCCAAGGCACCAATGGACAAACCTTCCAAACCAATTTGCGAGGCCAAACCCAAAGCTGCATCGACGATGGCAGCCTTGGTTTGGCGGCCTTTCATCAAGGTGCGGCCACTGCCGTCGTCCGTCGCGCGAAAAGCGCTGACGGCCGCGCCTGCGGAAGAGCCAGAAGTGATGTGTCGTACTGTCATGCCGTAGATTTATAAAATAGAACGCTCGTGCTATTTTGCATGAAAAAGCCAAGTTCAGCAAAAAGAAAAGGCGAACCAGGGTTATTCCCGATCCGCCTTCAAGTTCATCAACGCGGGCCATGCCCGCGCCGCATTAGGCTTTGCGCTTGAACGCCACAACCTTTTGCGTTTGCTCGCCCAGACCCTCAATGCCCAGGTGCATGACGTCGCCCTTTTTGAGGTACACCGGCGCTGGCTTGCCGTCTTTCTTCATGCCCATGCCCACGCCTGGTGGTGTGCCCGTGGTAATGATGTCACCTGGCTCCAAGGTCATGAACTGGCTGACGTAACTGACCAATTTGGTCACGCCAAAGATCATGGTTTTGGTGGTGCCCGTTTGCATGCGCTGACCGTTCACGTCCAAGAACATTTTGAGATTTTGCACATTGGGCACTTCGTCCTTGGTCACCATCCAGGGGCCGATGGGGCCGAAAGTGTCGCAACCCTTGCCCTTGTCCCAAGTACCGCCGCGCTCGATTTGGTATTCGCGCTCGCTGACATCGTTGATGGTGCAATAGCCGGCCACATAGTCGAGGGCCTCTTTTTGTGACACATAACTGGCTTGCTTGCCAATGACGATGCCCAGTTCAACTTCCCAATCTGATTTGACAGAGCCTTTGGGCAACATCACTTCGTCGTTAGGGCCTTGAATGCAAGATGTGGCCTTCATGAACACGATGGGTTCTTTGGGCACGGGCAAGTTGGATTCGGCGGCGTGGTCGGCATAGTTCAAACCAATGGCGATGAACTTGCGCACGTTGGCCACTGGGCAACCCATGCGGGGCTTGCCTTTGACCAAAGGCAATTTGTCGGTTTTGAGTTTGGCCAATTTGGCCAAAACTTTGTCGGACAGTTGGTCGGGGCCGATGTCGGACACCACACCGCTTAAGTCGCGCAGTTTGCCTGCGGCGTCAATCAGACCTGGTTTTTCTTTGCCGGGTTGGCCATAACGCACGAGTTTCATGAAAACTTCCTTTGAGTAAAAATGAGACGAAACACTGAATTGAAATGTGGGAGTGATTGTGATCGATATCCGCTCAATACGTTGAGCGTCCACCAGACAAATCAAATATCGCACCGGTTGAGAACGAGCAGTCTTCCGTCATCAGCCAAGTGACCATGGCGGCCACTTCGTCAGGGGTGCCAAATCGCCCCATCGGAATTTTGGACAGCATGAACTGAATGTGCTCGGGCGTCATTTGGTCGAAGATGGCTGTTTTGACAGCGGCTGGCGTGACACAGTTCACACGCACATTGGTATTGGCCAATTCTTTGCCCAAGGATTTGGTGATGGCCATCACAGCGGCTTTGCTGGCACTGTAAGCGCTGGCGTTGGGGTTGCCATCTTTGCCTGCCACGGAGGCAATGTTCACGATACGGCCAGCAGGACGGTCTTTTAAATGGGGCGCCCATTCGCGGCAGCAATAAAACACGCCATTGATGTTCACATCCATGACCTGCTGCCATGCGTCTACGGGGTAATTCCAAACTTGCGTATTGGGGCCGGTAATGCCTGCACAGTTCACCACCGCATCGACAGGTCCGTTCTTCAATGTCGCTTCGGTAGCGGCAGCCACCGAGGCGTGTTGTGCCACATCCACCTTGACAGCATGAACCTTGCCTGGATGGTTCAAGCTGGCCACGGCTTTGGCCATGCCCGCTTCATCACGGTCCCACAAGGTGACGCTGCCGCCCGAGGCCAGCACACGCTCAGCAATGGCGTAGCCCAAGCCCGTGGCACCGCCGGTGATGACCGCATGGCGGCCTTTCATGTCGTATTGGTTCATGGTTTTCTTTGTGTTTGAGTGTTGAAAATGTATCTTGAGAATGTGATGGGCCTGCGCCGCTTAAATGGTCATGCCGCCATCAACCATGTAGGCATTGCCAGTGGTGAAGGCCGCTTCGTCGGAGATCAAAAAAACCACGATGGGTGCAATTTCGTGGGCTTGCGCAATGCGGCCCATGGGTTGGCGGGCCACAAAGTTTTTGCGCGCCTGCACGGGATCGGCTTCAGAGTTGATGCGGTCTTGCAGTGAAGGCGTGTCGACTGTGCCCGGGCAAATGGCATTGCAACGAATACCTTGCGCCACAAAATCGGCCGCCACGCTTTTGGTCAAGCCAATGACAGCGGCCTTGGAGGCACCGTAAATGAAACGATTGGGCAATCCTTTGACGCTAGAGCACACACTGGCCATGTTGACGATGCTGCCACCGCCTTGCGCCAGCATTTTGGGCAGGACCGCTTGAATCATCCAAAACTGTCCGCGTGCATTCAAGTTGAAAGCAAAGTCCCAGTCTTTGTCGGTGGCTTGCAGAATGGTGCCGCCATGCACCACACCTGCACAATTGAACAGCGCATCAATGCGGGGCATGAGGGCCACTTGTTTTTGAATGTCGTCTTTGTTCATGACATCCAATACGGCGGTATGCACATTGGCCACGCCGTCGTAAGTCTTGAGCAACTCAGAATTGATGTCGGTGGCCCACACCGTAGCGCCTTCGGCCACCATGGCCAAGACGGCCGCATGACCAATGCCTTGGCCAGCAGCAGTTACCAAAATGTTTTTGTTTTTCAATCTCATGCTTTGATCTCCAAATGAATTGTTTGACGCTTTGCTATGGCTTCCCAATTCCAATCGATGCCCAAACCCGAGGTGTCGGGTGGATAAGCAAAGCCGTCTTGGACCTTCATGCGCGAATGCGTGATGTCTTCTAGTTGTGGAATGTATTCCACCCACGTGGCGTTGGGAACTGCGGCGCACAAACTCACGTGCAATTCCATCAAGAAATGTGGGCACACAGGCACATCGAAGGTTTCGGCCAAGTGCGCCGTTTTGACCCAAGGCGTGATGCCGCCAATGCGCGCCACATCGGGCTGCACCACGCTGCATGCGCCTTGCTCTAAATATTCTCTGAATTGCATGGGGTGGTACATCGACTCGCCCACCGCCACAGGAATGGTGGTGTGTTCGCGCAAGTGCCTGTGGCCAGAAATGTCTTCAGCGGGCAGCGGCTCTTCCAGCCAAGCCAGATCAAGGCCTTCAAAGGCCTTGGCCCGTCGGACAACCTCTGCGCGGTTAAAACCCTGATTGGCATCGGTCATGATGTCAAACGCTGCGCCCACGGCATCACGGACTGCCGACAAACGCGCCACATCTTCACTGACATGCGGGCGACCAATTTTGATTTTGGCGCCTTTGAAACCATCGGCCTTGGCCTGTAGAGTTTGTGCCACCAACTCTTCGGGTGACAAGTGGAGCCACCCGCCTTCGGTGGTGTAAAGCGGCACCTTGGTTTGTGCGCCCCCGAGCAATTGCCACAAGGGCAGTTGCTGGCTTTTGGCACGCCAATCCCACAAAGCGGTATCGACGCAAGCCAGCGCCAAACTGGTCATGGCACCCACGGCTGTGGCGTGCGTATGGAAAAACAAATCTTTCCAAATGGCTTCCACATGCACTGGATTTTTGCCAATGAGGCGTGGCACCAAATGGTCGTTCAACAATGCAATGACCGAACTGCCACCCGTGCCAATGGTGTACGCATAGCCTGTGGCCTGGACGCCATCACTGCACACCAAGGTGAGCAGAACGGTTTCTTGCGTGACAAAGGATTGAATCGCGTCGGTGCGAACAAGCTTGGGCGGCAAGTTCACTTGCCGCAAATGAACGCGATCGATGGTGACTGAGGACATGTTGAAAAATGTTGTGACGAGTTCGGGTTTGTGCGTATCAAAACTGGCTTGACCCTGGCTCAGGTTCCATGTGAAGATTGTGCAACTGGTCTGACCAATTGTCCAATCCTCGTATTCCCTGAGCCGTGAAAACCAACGAACCCCAAAGGCTGTATCGCCAAATTGCCAAGCAAATCCAAGGATTGATTTCCTCGGGTGAATTTGCGGTGGGTTCACGTCTGCCCGCCGAACGCGATCTGGCCACACAACTCGGCTTCAGCCGCCCTTCTGTCCGTGAAGCACTCATTGCTTTAGAGGTAGAAGGCGTGATTGACGTGCGCACGGGGTCTGGCATTTACGTCAAATCGCTGGGCAAGAAAAAATCCACACCACGCAGCGCCCTCAACACACCCGCCCAATGGGGCCCTCTCGAAGTCATGCGCGCGCGCTCTTTGATAGAAGCAGAAATGGCAGCACTGGCCGCAGAGTTTGCAAGCGCGCAAGACATCAAAGCCATGACGGCCGCCATCAAGGGCATGCAAAAGGATGCCAACGCTGGGCGCATTCCTCGCGACAGCGACATTGCATTTCACATGGCCATTGCCAACGCCTGCGCCAACAGCGTGATGCAAGACACCCTAGCGCTTTATTTGGAAGCCAGAAATGGCCCCTTGTTTGAACGTTTGGGCGATTACTTTGAATCGCCGGTCTCATGGGCCGCCGCCATTGCCGAGCACCAAGAAGTTTTGGATGCCATCGCCAGCCACGACCCACAACGTGCGCGCAAAACCATGCAAAAACATTTGAACCAAGCCCACAAACGATTCAGCGCTAGCTGGCGAAGCGCCCCCTCTCGCACTTAAATTTTCGCCAGCATTTCAAAAATTCAATTCAACCACAAGGAGACAACCCCATGACCAAAAGAAACACCCTGAAAGCCCTCGCCAGCGCCAGTTTAATGGCACTGGGCTTGGTGGGCGCATTGGGCAGCACCGCTGTTCAAGCGCAAACCAAACTCAAGTGGGCTCACGTTTACGAAACGTCTGAGCCTTATCACACCGAATCTGTTTGGGCGGGTGAAGAAATCAAAAAACGCACCAACGGCAAATACGAAGTTCAAGTGTTCCCAGCCTCTACGCTGGGCAAAGAAACCGACATCAACCAAGGCCTCACCTTGGGCACCGTTGACATGATCATCAGCGGGCCCTCATTTGCCGCGCGCGCTTACCCCCGTTTTGGCATTGCCTACTACCCCTTCATCTTCCGTGATGGCGACCACCTCATTGCTTACTCCAAGAGCCCTGTCTTTGCTGAAATGGTGAATGAGTTCCGCGCCAAAACCGGCATTCAAGTGACGGCCTACACCTACTACGGTGCACGCCACACCACCGCTCAAAAAGCCTTCACCAATTGCGCTGGCATGAAGGGCATCAAAATTCGCGTGCCCGATGTTCCTGCCTACCGCGCAACACCCGAGGCTTGCGGCGCCAACCCCACACCCATTGCTTTTGCCGAAGTCTATTTGGCCTTGCAAAACGGCACGGTCGAAGCACAAGAAAATCCTTTGACCACCATTGAGGCCAAGAAGTTCTACGAAGTACAAAAGGCCATCATGATGACCGGTCACATTGTGGACGGCTTGACCACACAAATTGCGCCGCACGTTTGGAACAAACTGTCAGACGCGGAAAAGAAAATATTCACAGACGTGACACAAGAAGCCGCCGTACGGGCCACCGCCAAGATCAAGGCACGCGAAGCTGAATTGGTTGGCGAGTTCAAGAAAAAAGGTCTGCAAATTGTGCAGGTCGATCGCAAATCTTTCCAGGATGCTGTCTTGAAAAACAAACCACTTGAATCCATGGGCTTCACCAAAGCCGATTTCGACAAGATTCAAGCCGCTAAGTAATCGCATCAGCGCTTGATGCAGGGTGCGAACCACGCGCCCCTCACAGGTTGAGCACGTTGCTCAACCTGTGTTTTGTTTGACCAGGAATTCACCATGAGCAATCACCCCGACCTCGACGCCATGCCCAAAGTCATGGGCGACGATGGCCAGTTTCACGCCACCGATGAAGAAGTTGATTTGTCGGGCACCCCCGTAGAAGCTTGGGTTGCCTTGGGCTTTTTCTGGATATTGGGGGCCACCGTTTTCTTCCAGTTCTTCACGCGCTACGTTCTAAACAACTCGGCCTCATGGACAGAAGAGATTGCCCGCTACCTTTTGATTGCCGTTGTCTTTACAGGCGCCACCATTGGCGTGGCCAAAAACAACCACATCCAAGTCGATTTCTTTTACAAATTCATGCCGCAGTGGCTGTCCAAGTTCATGAACACCTTGGTCGACATCATGCGCGTAGGCTTCTTTGGTGCCGCCACATTTCTCACGTATCAAATGATGGAGAAACTAGGCAACTACAAAATGACCATTGTCGACTTGCCGATGAACTTGGTGTATGGCGTGGTCTTGGCCGGCTTTGCCGCCATGTGCATTCGGGCCATATGGGTCATGAAAATCCATTGGCAGCGCGGCTACACCGTCTTGCAGCGCCCCGAGTCCGAAATGACCGACCGTTAAGCCCCCACTTCAAGATCTGAAAGAAATTCGATGTTAAAAATTTTGTTCTTGTTGCTCATGAGTGGTGGCATTCCCGTGGCCATTGCCATGGCAGGCGCCTCTCTCATTTATTTGTTCTGGACACAAAGCTCGCCCCCCTTTGTGGTGATTCACCGCATGGTGTCGGGCATTGACAGTTTTCCGTTGTTGGCCGTGCCCTTCTTTATTTTGGCCGGCAACTTGATGAACAACGCCGGCATTACCAACCGCATTTACAACTACGCCTTGGCTTTGGTGGGTTGGATGAAAGGTGGCTTGGGCCACGTCAATGTGGTGGGCTCTGTGGTGTTTGCTGGCATGAGCGGTACCGCCATTGCCGACGCGGCCGGCCTTGGCACCATCGAAATCAAGGCCATGAAAGACCATGGTTACAGCACCGAATTTGCGGTGGGCGTGACAGCGGCATCGGCCACATTGGGCCCCATCATTCCCCCCAGCTTGCCCTTTGTCATTTACGGCATGATGGCCAACGTGTCAGTAGGCTCACTGTTTTTAGCAGGCATCTTGCCAGGCGTCATGATGGCGCTCCTCATGATGATCACCGTGGCTTACTTTGCACACAAAAACAATTGGGGCTCTGACGTGCCCTTCAATTGGCCACGCGTTTTCAAGGCATTGGCAGAGACGGCTGTTGTCATTGCTTGGCCGGTGTGCATTTGGTACTGTGTGACCCAACTTGAAACACCTGCGCAATTGACTGTGTTTGGGGCCCTGATCGTTTTGTTTGCCGCAGACAAGTTATTCAACTTTCAAGCCGTGCTCCCCATCATGACGCCTGTGTTGCTCATTGGCGGCATGACCACCGGTGTATTCACACCCACGGAAGGCGCCATTGCAGCCTGCGTTTGGGCCATTGTGTTGGGCTTCTTCTGGTATCGCACCCTTCACTTCAAAATGTTTGTGAAGATTTGCTTAGACACCGTTGAAACCACGGCCACTGTCATGTTCATTGTGGCGGCTGCCAGTATTTTTGGTTGGATGCTCACAGCCACGGGGGTGACGGCCGCCATCAGCGATTGGGTGTTGGGTTTCACTCAAGAGCCCTGGAAGTTTTTGCTGCTGGCCAACTTGCTGATGTTGTTTGTAGGTTGCTTCTTGGAGCCCACGGCGGCCATCACCATCTTGGTTCCCATCTTGGTTCCCATCTGTCAAAAGTTGGGCATTGACTTGGTTCACTTTGGCTTGGTCATGGTGCTCAACCTCATGATTGGCTTGCTGCACCCCCCCATGGGCATGGTCTTGTTTGTGCTGGCGCGTGTGGCCAAACTCAGCGTAGAAAGAACCACTGCAGCCATCTTGCCTTGGCTCTTCCCCTTGTTGGGCAGCCTGGTCGTCATCACGTATTTTCCCAGCTTGGTCCTGTGGTTGCCTAAGCAGTTTTATTGAGAACACACCATGAGCCTTTTCATTCGACTCCATCCTGCCGATGACGTGGTCATTGCGCGTTCGCAACTGATGAGTGGCAGCAGCGTCGATGGCGTGGCCGTGCGCGGCTTGGTACCGCCCGGTCACAAAATAGCGACGCGCGCAATACAAGCAGGCGAGCCCGTTCGCCGTTACAACCAAATCATTGGCTTCGCCAGTGCCGCCATTCAACCCGGCGAGCACGTGCACACGCACAACCTCAACATGGGCCCTGAAAAAGGCAACTTTGAGCGTGACTACGCCATCGGCCAAGACGTCAAACCCGAAGCACCCCGCAAGCAAGCCACCTTCATGGGCATCAAGCGCAGCGATGGCCGCGTGGCCACGCGCAACTACATTGGTGTGTTGTCTAGCGTCAATTGCTCCGCCACGGCTGCGCGCGCCATTGCCGATCATTTCTCAAAACGCAACAACCCTGCAGCGCTTGCTAACTTTCCCAACGTCGATGGCGTGGTGGCCCTCACACACGGCACAGGCTGCGGCATGGACACCGAAGGCTTGGGCATGAAACTGCTGGAGCGCACCTTGGCAGGCTACGCCACACACGCCAACTTCTGGGGCGTGGTGGTCGTGGGCTTGGGCTGCGAAACCAATCAACTCAACACGTGGTTGGCCCACAGCAGCTTGCGAGAAGGCGACACCCTCAAGGTGTTCAACATTCAAGACACCGGCGGCACACGCCTGACGGTTGAAAAAGGCATTGCCCTCATCGAAGAAATGCTGCCCCGCGCCAATCAAGTCAAGCGCGAGCCTTGCAGCGCAGAACACATTACTGTGGGCCTGCAATGCGGCGGCTCCGATGGTTACTCGGGCATCAGCGCCAACCCAGCACTGGGTGCTGCAGTCGACTTGTTGGTACAACACGGCGGTACGGCCATCCTCAGTGAAACACCCGAAATTTATGGTGCTGAACACTTGCTCACGCGCCGGGCTGTCAAGCCAGAAGTGGCACAAAAACTGATTGACCGCATTCATTGGTGGGAAAAATACACCGAGATCAACGGCGGCGAAATGAACAACAACCCCTCGCCTGGCAACAAAGCAGGCGGTCTCACCACCATCTTAGAAAAATCGCTGGGCGCGGTGGCCAAAGGCGGCACCAGCAACCTGCAGGCGGTTTATGAATATGCAGAACCCGTCAACACGCATGGCTTTGTCTACATGGACACGCCCGGCTACGACCCTGTCAGTGCCACTGGCCAAGTAGCCGGCGGCGCCAACCTCATTTGCTTCACCACCGGTCGTGGCAGCGCATACGGTTGTGCGCCCTCACCCAGTTTGAAGTTTTCTACCAACTCCGCTTTGTGGAAGAAACAAGAAGAGGACATGGACCTCAACTGCGGTGAAATTGTGGACGGCGGTGTCAGCATTGCCGACATGGGTCAACGCATTTTCGAAATGATTTTGAAGGCGGCTTCAGGCGAACCCACCAAGAGCGAACGGCATGGCTATGGCCAAAACGAATTTGTGCCTTGGCAAGTTGGCGCAGTGATGTAAGCCACTTCTGTTGCCATGCCATGTGTGTGGCGCCTCACGGATAGAAAGTTTTTATGAGTCAATGCATTCCCGCCGCACAACTGCAACAACAAATTGCCGGCATCATTCAAATGGCCGGCAGCGAGGCGGCAGAAGCCGAGCAAGTGGCCGCCAATTTGGTCATGGCCAATTTAAGTGGCCATGACTCGCATGGTGTGGGCATGGTGCCGCGCTATGTCGATGCCGTTTTGGAAGGTGGCCTGAACCCCAACACCGGCGTCAAAGTGGTACTCGACACCGGCCCCTTGCTGAACTTGGATGGCCAGCGTGGTTACGGCCAAATCACAGGTGTGCAAGCCATGCAGATGGGCATCGAGCGCGCCAAACAATATGGTGTGTGCACAGTGGCACTCAGTCGCTCGCATCACTTGGGCCGCATTGGTCACTTTGCCGAAATGGCGGTGGCGCAAGGCTTGGTATCCGTGCATTTTGTCAATGTCTTGTCTCGCCCTGTGGTGGCACCCTTTGGCGGAGGTGATGGTCGCTTTGGCACCAACCCTTGCTGCATTGGCGTACCGATGGGCAAGCGAAAACCCTTCGTGCTCGACTTTGCCACCAGCCGTGTGGCCCAAGGCAAAATGCGCGTGGCGCACAACAAAGGCGAACAAGTGCCCGACGGTTATTTGATCGATGAAAAAGGCCATCCCACCAACAACCCCGGTGTGGTGGTGGTGCCGCAATCGAATGGTTTGTTTGGCGCTCTCATGACTTTTGGCGACCACAAAGGCTTTGGCATGGCCATGGCCTGCGAATTGTTAGGCGGTGCGCTCACAGGGGGTGGCACTTGGCACCGCGAAGCCGATGACAAACGCGCCGTGCTCAATGGCATGCTCACCATGATCATCGATCCTGTGCGCCTAGGCACGCAAGACAGTTTTGAAAAAGAAGCTTTGGCCTTTGAAGATTGGTTGCGTCAAAGCCCCGATGCACCAGGCACCGAAGGTGTGGTGTTGGCCGGTGAACCCGAGCGCACAGCACGCGCTGACCGCACGCAAAACGGCATTTGGATTGACGACGCCACATGGTCAGAAATTCAAGCCTCCGAAGCCAAACTGAAAAACCGACATGTCTGAACTTCAACTCTCTCGCGCCACGCTTGCGCACATTCCCGCGTCCGTTAAAACGCCAAGCGATGCACCTTGCCCGGCAGAAGCAGGGGTTGTGCATTTGGGCTTGGGCGCATTTCACCGCGCGCACCAAGCCATGGTGTTTGACCAGCTGCTGCGCGAGGGCGATGCGCGTTGGGGCATCCATGGCGTCGGCATGACCCAACCTGGCTTGGTCAACAAACTGCGCGCCCAAGATGGCTTGTATGCGGTGCGCATTGCCGGCGCCACGGGCATCGAATGGCAAGTGCCGGGTGCACTCTGGCAAACCAGTGTGGCGACAACCGAACGACCAAACGTATTGAACGCCATTGCAGCCAAAAGCACCCGCTGGATCACCCTCACCGTGACAGAAAAAGGCTACACGCCTGCTTTGGCCCAGCTGCTGATAGATGGCCTGCGTTTGCGCCAAGCTGCCGCACTGCCCGGCCTCACCATTGCCTCGTGCGACAACCTGCAAGGCAACGGCCACAAACTTCAAGCCCTGATTCACGCAACAGCCACAGCGCAAGACGTGGCGTTGATGCAGTGGATGGACACGCACTGCGCCTTCCCTTGCAGCATGGTCGATCGCATCGTGCCTGCCGCCACGGAGGAAGTGGCCGCTGCGGCCAAAGACACGTTGGGCTTGATCGACGACTGCGCGCTCAGCACCGAAACTTTTTGGGAATGGGTGATTGAAGACAAGTTTGTCGACCCCGCCGATGCGGCTTTGCTGACCAAGTGCGGTGTGCGCGTTACGTCGCAAGTGCACAGCTACGAGGAAGCGAAACTTCGCATGCTCAACGGCAGTCACTCGGCCATGGCCCTGATGGGCGCCATCACGGGCCGTCCCTACATTGCCACTTGCATTGGTGCAGACCACATCCGTGAGTTTGTTGATCGTTTGATGAGCCACGAAGTGGCGCCGCACTTAAGCCGCGCCGACTGGGCCGACTACCGCGACGCACTCATCCAACGTTTTGGCAACCCTTATTTGAAGCACAGCGTGCATCAAATTGCCACCGACAGTTCACAAAAAATTCCGCAACGCTGGCCGCCTTCTGTCTTGGGGCAAATGGCCCAAGGCCAGTCTTTTGAACACCATGCTTTGGCGGCCGCTATTTTCTTGCGCTACACGTTGGCTGTGGATGAACAAGGAAATGCCTACACATTGAACGATCCGCAAGCGGAGAGCTTATTGGCCGTCGGTAAAAACCAAGTAGCAGACGCAGCTGGCAGCTTAAAAGCTTTGTTGTCTCGGCAAGACTTGTGGGGCACTGACTTGCCTCAGAACGCGCAATGGGCTGAACGCGTGGCCTATTGGCACGATCAGGTGCTGCACCAAGGGGTAGATGCCACCGTGAAATTTGCCATCACCTTAGACACCTAAACCGCAACCTTCATCAATAGCCTCTTTATGAAAATCACCGCTGCTCGCGTCATTGTTTGCTGCCCCGGCCGCAATTTCGTCACGCTCAAAATTGAAACCGACGAAGGCCTGACAGGCATTGGCGACGCCACGCTCAATGGCCGCGAATTGTCCGTGGTGAGTTACTTAGAAGAGCACGTCATACCTTGTTTGATTGGCCGTGATCCGCAACAAATTGAAGACATCTGGCAGTACCTCTACAAAGGTGCTTACTGGCGCAGAGGCCCTGTCACCATGACCGCCATTGCCGCAGTGGACACGGCACTCTGGGACATCAAAGCCAAAATTGCTGGGCAACCGCTTTACCAATTGCTGGGCGGGCGCAGCCGCACCGGCATCATGTCGTATGCCCACGCCACCGGTCGCGATACCGCCGAAACCGTGGACGAAGTCTTGCGTCACAAAGAGATGGGCTACCTGGCCATTCGTGCACAAAGCGGCATTCCGGGTCTGAACAAAGTTTATGGTGTGAGTGGCAACGGCCGCATGTACGAACCCGCCGATGGCCCCTTGCCTGGCGAGCACGACTGGAGCACCGAAAAGTATTTGAACCACACGCCTGGTTTGTTTCAAGCCGTACGTGAGGCCGTGGGACCCGACATTCATTTGCTGCACGATGCGCACCACCGATTGACCCCGATCGAAGCTGGCAGACTGGGCAAAGCCCTTGAGCCCTTTCACTTGTTCTGGCTAGAAGACCCCACCCCCGCAGAAAATCAAGAGGCCTTCAAACTCATTCGCCATCACACCACCACGCCGTTGGCGGTGGGCGAAATTTTCAACACAGTGTGGGATTGCAAAGATTTGATCGAGCAGCAACTGATCGACTACATCCGCACCACCGTCACGCACGCGGGCGGCATCACGCATTTGCGCGTCATTGCCAACTTGGCCAGCTTGTACCAAGTGCGCACCGGCTGCCACGGCGCCACCGACATGTCGCCCGTTTGCATGGGCGCTGCTTTGCACTTTGACACGTGGGTGCCCAACTTTGGCATTCAAGAACACATGGCGCACAGCGAAGAAATGCTGTCGGTGTTTCCGCACGATTGGCGCTTTGAGAAGGGCATGCTGTATTGCGGCGAGTCACCTGGCCACGGCGTGGACATCGATGAAAAACTGGCGGCCAAATACCCGTATCAACGTGCCTATTTGCCAGTGAACCGCCTTCAACACGACGGCACTTTGTGGAGTTGGTAATTCAAACAATGTCCGGCACAAAAAAGGCACCTTGCGGTGCCTTTTTTTCTTGGGCGCTTGGGTTTACAAAATGCGCGCCAAAGAGGCCTGCAAATTCTCTGAAGGCAAACGCTTAAAGCCTGAACGGGCAAAGCGTTGCATGCGACCCATCATGAAAGCGACCAACAACGAGGCCGTGACTTGCGCGTCCACGGTGGGCGTATCGCTTTGAATGCCGCCATCACGCAAAGACTGCTTGAAAGTGCTTTCGAGTTTGTCGAACAGCAAATTCATGCGCTCTTGCAAGCGCTCGTTTTCAAACACCAGCGCATCACCCGTCATGACGCGCGCCATGCCGGGGTTCTTTTCGGCAAATTGCAAAATGAGCGCCACGGTACGTGCCACTTGCGCAGGACCTGCAGGCTCGCGATCGGCAATTTGGCGCACAAACGCAAACACCGACTGCTCCACAAAATCAATCAGGCCTTCAAACATTTGCGCTTTGCTGGCAAAGTGACGGTACAAGGCCGCTTCACTCACACCCAACTTGGCTGACAAAGCAGCCGTGGTAATGCGCTCGGCGCCGGGCTGCTCTAGCATGCCCGCCAAGGTTTGCAAAATTTGCAAACGGCGCTCGCCGGGCTTGGGGCGCTTGCGTGTGGGCGCAGTGCCAGCGTCCTCTTGCTCGGGCAAGTTGTCTTGGGATGATGTCTCTGTGGTCATGAAGGGTCCCTTGCTCAATGGCTGCGAATCATGGTGCCGAATGCTTGATCGGTCAGAATCTCTAACAACATGGCGTGGGGCACGCGACCATCGATGATGTGCACGGCGTTCACACCACTCTTGGCGGCATCCAATGCGCCACTGATCTTGGGCAACATGCCGCCACTGATGGTGCCATCGGCAAACAACTCGTCAATGCGACGTGCTGTCAGATCGGTTAACAAGTTGCCCGCTTTGTCCAACACGCCTGGCGTGTTGGTGAGCAGCACCAACTTCTCGGCTCTCAAAACACTGGCCAATTTACCTGCCACCACATCGGCGTTGATGTTGTAACTTTCGTTGTTCTCGCCAAAACCAATCGGACTGATGACGGGAATGAAGGCGTCATCTTGCAAGGCTTTGACCACACTGGGATCGATCGATTCAATGTCCCCCACTTGGCCCACGTCGTATTCTTTGTTGGGGTCGGTGTTGTCAACCATTTTGAGTTTTTTGGCGCGAATCAAACCGCCGTCACGTCCGGTCAAACCCACGGCTTTACCGCCAGCTTGGTTGATCAAACCCACGATGTCTTGCTGCACTTCCCCGGCCAAAACCCACTCCACCACCTCCATGGTTTCAGCATCGGTCACGCGCATGCCTTGAATGAACTCGCCTTTTTTGCCCAAACGGTTCAAAGCTGTTTCAATTTGAGGGCCACCACCGTGAACCACCACGGGGTTCATGCCCACCAATTTCAACAGCACCACATCTTCGGCAAAGTCGGCTTGCAAGGCGGGATCGGTCATGGCGTTGCCACCGTATTTGATCACCAAGGTTTTGCCATGAAACTGGCGAATGTAAGGCAGGGCTTGCGCCAAGATCTCTGCTTTGTCGCGCGGCGAAATATGAGCCAAAGAATTGTTGTCAGTCATGATGGGCCGTCAAAGTGGAAACATGCAAGTCAGTACTTGCTCATTGGATGGAAGGCATTCAGGGCCGTATTGTGAACACTTTTGAGGCCACTCAACCCCACCTGAACCCTCAATTCACAAAATTTTTGCCAAGAGCTGATCCACACCCGTTTGCCACACAGGCAACTTGATCTGCAAGGCCTGTTCCAAACGGTGGCAATTGAGCCTGGAGTTCAGGGGTCGCATGGCCGGCGTGGGGAAGTCTGAAGTGGGCACAGGCAGAACTTCTTGGACCCTCAAGTTCAAATGGGGCTTCAACACTTTGGCCTGTCTCAACACGTAGTTCGCATAGTCGAACCAAGTTGTTTCGCCGGCAGCCGCCACATGGTAAATGCCGGAAAGAGGTTCCGAGGCTTGCAAGGCCAAGGCGGTGACATCGGCCAACAGGGCGGCACCGGTGGGGGCGCCAAATTGATCGTTGATGACAGTCATCTTCTCGCGCTCTTGCGCCAGACGCAGCATGGTTTTGGCAAAATTGCCGCCCTCTGTGCCATACACCCAACTTGTTCTAAAAATGACATGCTTTGCACCTTGCTTGGCGAGACCCAGCTCTCCTGCCAATTTGCTTTGTCCATAGACATTGACGGGGCCCGTCGGATCGGACTCGGTCCAGGGCGCATGGCCACGGCCATCAAATACGTAATCGGTTGAAAAGTGGACCAACCGTGCGCCGATGGCCGCGCAAGCGCTAGACAACACTTCGGGTGCGAGCGCATTGACCACATGTGCGGTCTGGGCATCGGACTCTGCTTTGTCTACAGCGGTGTAAGCCGCCGCATTGACCACCACATCGGGACGGAACTCACGTACCGTGTTGGCCAGTTCTTCTAAATGGGTCAAGTCGCCACAATGAGAGGTGCTGTGACGGTCGAGCGCCAGCAACTCCCCCAAAGGCGCCAAGCTGCGCTGCAACTCCCAGCCCACCTGGCCATTTTTTCCAAGCAATAAAATTTTCATGCGCAGCTCAGGCCGTGTATTGCTTGGAAACCCATTCGCGATAAGCGCCACTTTGCACATGGGCCACCCACTCGGCATTGTCTAAATACCAAGCCACCGTTTTGCGAATACCGGTTTCAAAGGTTTCTGCGGGCCGCCAGCCCAACTCTTTTTCAAGTTTGCGGGCATCGATGGCGTAGCGACGGTCGTGACCGGGGCGGTCTTTCACGTAGGTAATTTGCGACGCATACGACTGGCCATCGGCGCGGGGTCGCATCTCATCCAACAGCGTGCACACCGTGTTCACAATGTCAATGTTGGGCTTCTCGTTCCAGCCGCCCACGTTGTAGGTTTCGCCCAAACGGCCGCCTTCTAAAACGCGGCGAATGGCGCTGCAATGATCTTTCACATAGAGCCAATCGCGCACCTGCATGCCGTCGCCGTACACAGGGAGCGGCTTGCCTGCCAAGGCGTTCACGATCATCAAAGGAATGAGTTTTTCAGGGAAGTGCAAGGGACCGTAGTTGTTGCTGCAGTTGGTGGTGAGCACGGGCAGGCCATAGGTGTGGTGCCAAGCGCGCACCAAGTGGTCGCTGGCCGCCTTGCTGGCACTGTAGGGGCTGTTGGGTTCGTACTTGTTGTTTTCGCTGAATGCAGGATCTTGCGGCGTTAAGCTGCCATACACCTCGTCCGTGGACACATGCAAAAACCGAAACTGCTGCTGCGCCTCGGCAGACAAACTCTGCCAATAACCACGCACCGACTCCAACAAACGGAAGGTGCCCACAATGTTGGTTTCAATGAAATCGCCGGGGCCATGAATGGAGCGGTCGACATGACTTTCTGCGGCAAAGTTCAACACCGCACGAGGTTGATGTTCATCGAGAAGCTTGGGCAACAACTTGTCATCGCCAATGTCGCCTTGCACAAACACATGCTGCGGATTGCGCGAAAGCGATGCCAACGACTCCAAATTGCCCGCGTAGGTTAGCTTGTCGAGGTTGATGATTTTTTCATCGGTATTGGCCACCCAGTCCAACACAAAGTTGGCTCCGATGAAGCCCGCGCCGCCGGTAATCAGAACAGACATGCTTTTTCTTTCTAAAACTGTATTTTAGAAGCCTTGGCAACCATGCGCCACAGCGGTTAAAGTGGGGTTTTGCTGAAGCAACCTAGAAGTACGGAGTTTCCATGGCCACCCAACCGACCCCGAAGTCACGCGCCAAGCCTGCAGCCAAGCCTGCATCCAAGGCCGCGCAAACCAAAAGCACAGCCAAAGAACCTCAACAGCGCAACGCACCCAAGGACATCTGGATGGCCGGGCTGGGTGCCATGGCGCAAGCACAAGCTGTTGCACAAGAAAAACTGCACGAAGCCACTGCGCATTTCAACCAATTGGCCCACGGGCTTAGCGCGGGCATTCACACCGGCATGGTGCAACCCGCCGGCGTCAAAGTAGACCGCCTGGAACACCTGTTTGAAGACCGCGTGGCCCGCGCTTTAAAAAGCCTGGGATTGCCAACTGCACAAGAAGTCGCCGCGCTGCAAGCGCGTGTCAGCGCCTTAGAAGCTGCACTGAAATCGCATGCGGTCAAACCGGCACCGCGCAAACGCGCCAGCGTTAAAACCAGCAAAGCCAGCCGATAAAAGGCGACACCTCACGCTGCATTGCACAAAACGGCATGGCCAAAAAAGCACCTCGACGCACCGCAGAGCGCATCGCCACAGCGGCATTGGACTTGTTCAACCGCTATGGTGAGCCCAATGTCTCGACCACACTCATTGCCTCGGAACTGAACATCAGCCCGGGCAATTTGTACTATCACTTTCCAGCCAAAGACCAATTGGTCAGCCATCTTTTTGACGACTACAAAACGCACATCCTTGGCTTGCTAGACGCCAGCCAAGATGTGAAGGATGTGGAAGACGCATGGTTCTTTTTGCACTCGTTGTTCGAGCTCATTTGGGAACATCGTTTTTTATACCGTGACTTGAACGACTTGCTGTCCAAGAATCGGCACCTAGAAACGCATTTCAAAATCATCTTGGATGCCAAAACAGCCTCGCTCAATCAACTGCTGATCGCGCTGGCCAGACAAGGGCACATTCAAAACAATCCGGTCACCTTCAGCACCTTGTCGGCCAGCATGTCGGTGGTGGTGACCTATTGGCTCAGCTATGAATATGTGCGCAATCCGCGCCATGCCATGGAGCCCGAAAGTGCCGGTGAAGCTTTGGCGCGCGGCGCAAAGCACGTCCTTTTATTGTTGGCACCCTATTTGGAAAACACCGATGAGCGTGCACACTTGATGCAACTCACCCAAGCGTACTGAGTCACGCGAAACGCGTTTGTGCCAGCTTCAGCAAGCCGTCAAAAATAAGACTGTCGACCAACTCAAATTGAATGGCCATGCTGGGCGCCATTTTCCAACCCGCACCACCCGTCATGACACAGGCGGGCGCCATGCCCGTGTGATCTTTCAGATGCTGCACCATGCGTTCGCAAGCACCCGCAATGGCGTAAGTGCCGCCGCTGGTGAGTGCGTCGCTGGTGTTGGTGGGAAAAGGCCGGACTTCACCTGTGGGCACGTGCAAGCCCGCAGTTCCAGACTCCAATGCGCGCAGCATGATGCCGTGCCCGGGCAAAATAAAGCCGCCTAAAAACTTGCCATGTTGGTCCAAGGCTTCCACCGTGACAGCAGTGCCCACCATCACGACCACCAAGGGCTTGGCTTCGCCTTTGGACAACAAGCGATGCCGCGCACCGATCATGGCCACCCAACGGTCAGAGCCCAAGCGGGTGGGATGGTCATAACCATTGGACACACCCGCCTCCTCGGAGGATGAGACCACCCACTGCGGCGTGATGTCCCAAATTTCCAATTGTTCTTGCACGCGGCGCTTGACGGCTTCACCAGCCACCACGCATCCGAGCATGCGCTCAGGTGCCGGCAATGCGGCCCACGGGCCTTCGGCCAAGGTTTCAATGTTTTCGAGAAACTCTGCGCCCTGTGCCAGCACATTGGCCTGGGTATGGGGACGATCGTACAGGGCCCACTTCAAGCGGGTGTTGCCGACATCGATGGCCAAAAAAGTCATAGACGGGATGATAATGACTTTTTAGACGCGCAAGGGCCGGCATCGGCAAATCTTTGGCCTTGAGTGGTCCATCATGGCTGTCGCCTCGTCAGCGGACTGAGTTTTTTCCAAGGCAAATCAGCAGGATCGGCTGCCATGGGGCCAGGGGCTTTGGCGATCAACACCTCTGAAGCAATAGGGGTGAAGTCCGCCCGGAAATGGTTAGAGCTTTTCACCACCACGATCTTCATTTGCTCTGCATGAATGCCCACAGTTCGCAGCAACTCACGGTCGAGCAACTGCACTTTGCCGCTCACCACGGCAATCAAAATACCCTCTATTTCTAAGCAAGCGCTGGGGCCCATTTGAGCGGTGACGCCCGTCATCATGGGGCCCTTCAAAACGCAGCGCCCATCACTGATGGCCTTGACGGTAAAACGTCCTTGCAAAGGTGGATCGCTCAGCTGACCTGTGAAGATGGGAACAGCTTTGCCTAAACTGCAATTGATTTGCGCCCCCACACCGGCCTCACACGCCATCTGCGCAACGTCCGGATCAAACATCAGGCCCAGTGCAATCTGCCCCGGAAAGGCTTTGCCCGCGCCTTGCTGCAACAAGGCATGCAACATGCCCGTGGTGTTGCTGTCGCCCCCTGCGCCAGGATTGTCTTGCGTGTCCGCAATGACCACAGGGGCCGCCGCACGACCCGCGGTGGCCAAGGCGTGCACCACCGCTTCGCGCGCGGGAAGCCAATGGGGTCGCCACACCAAAGGTTCGCTGATGGCCTTGAAAAGTTGCTCAACCACTTCTTCAGCGTGCGGGCCATGACCCCATACCACCGGTCCGCACTCGTCAAAATCGGAGGCGGGAAAGCCCATGCAAAAACTCAGCATGACGCCGGATTCATGATCGCGTGCCAACAGCTGTTCGTAGGCTGACTTGGCAGGTTCCATCCAGGTTGACTGCGCATTGAGTGAGATCAAAAAAGGAAATCTGCGCGCAAACACGGGCTCTTTTCGGCCCAGCTTTAAACGGCGCTGCATCAGTTGCGCGGCCAGTTCACCTGTGTCGGCCATGTCGATGTGCGGGTAGGTGCGGTACGACACCAAAGCATCGCTTTGCGCTAGCATGCGCTGCGTCACATTGGCATGCAAGTCCAAGCTGGCCACGATGGGCAGTTCGGGTCCCACCAACTGTCGAATGCGCCAAAGCAATTCACCTTCACTGTCGTCCGCATGCTCAGCAACCGCTGCACCATGCAAGTCCAAGTAGATGCCATCGAGGCCTTGGGGCAATGCATTGCGAATGTCCTCCAAGATGGCCGATGCAATTTTTTCAAAGGCATCTTGCGTGACATAGGACGAGGGCGTTGCACCGGCCCACACTGACGGTATCAAATCCCATTGCCAACGTTTGGCCGCCGCCATGAAACCTGAAATGGGCATGTTGATGCCAGTCATTTGTTCGATGACGGTTTGTCCTCGCATGTAAGCAGGAAACGATTCACCCGCGTTAAAAGCCACCCAATCGGCCAAACTGGGGGCAAAGGTGTTGGTTTCGTGCTGGTAGCCCGCGATCAAAATTCTGGTCATGACAATTTCAGCGTATGTGAACTGGGCATGAATTCAAGTTCACAATGGCGCTAATCAAAGAGTTCACATTTAAGCGTTCACTATAGACCGCTAAAGGACAAAGCATCTCATGGTCATCCCGAATATGTCTGCCCTCGATTTGTCTAATGCCATTCACAGCAAGGCCGTGTCTTGTCGTGAAGTGACACTGGCTTTTTTGACACACATCGAAACTCACAACCCTGCCAGCAATGCGATCGTCAGCCTGGCCTCGCCTGAAGTCATTCTGCAGCAGGCCGATGAAAGAGATGCGCAATTGGCGCGTGGCGAATCGATGGGCTGGCTGCACGGCGTGCCACAAGCCGTCAAGGACTTGGTCGATGTGGCGGGCTTTCGCACCAGCCATGGCTCCCGCCTGAGCAACCCCTTACCCGCCACCACAGACAACCTCATGGCGGCACGCATGCGCACGGCCGGATGCATCTTCATTGGCAAAACCAACACACCCGAATTTGGATTGGGTTCGCACACGTTCAACGAAGTGTTTGGCGCCACCTACAACGCGTGGAACCCCTCCAAAAGTGCTGGCGGCAGCAGTGGTGGTGCCGCCGTCGCTTTGGCGCAGCGCATGTTGCCTGTTGCAGATGGCTCCGACTTCATGGGCAGTTTGCGCAACCCTGCAGGATGGAACCATGTGTTTGGCATGCGTCCCTCACAAGGCAGATTGCCCCGATACCCTGTGGCCGACACGTTCATTTCACAACTGGGCACAGAAGGCCCGATGGCCAGAACTGTCCGTGACTTGGCCATGCTTTTGTCGACGCAAGCGGGGTATGACGCCCGCTCACCTTTGTCGATTGCCGAATCGGGTCAAGTCTTTACACAAAGCTTAGAAGCGTCGATGACACATCGCCGTGTGGGTTGGTTGGGCAATCTCAATGCCTACTTGCCCATGGAAGATGGCGTTTTGTCGGTCTGTGAAAGCGCCTTGAAAACACTGGGAACCACGGGCTGCGATGTGTCTGCCGCGCAACTGGGCATGCATCCTGAAGAAATTTGGGAGGCGTGGTTGGTTTGGCGCAAGGCCTTGGCAGGGCGCAACATCGAAACGTCTACACATCACGCGAACTGGCGCGACCTCGTCAAACCCGAAGCGCAGTGGGAGTACGACCAATCGCTAGGGCTCACCGGCAGTCAATTGATGCAAGCCAGCGCGACGCGTTCACGCTACTACCAAAGCATGTTGACCTTGTTTGAATCCTTTGATGTGTTGGCCTTGCCTACAGCACAAGTCTGGCCTTTTGAGGTCACCGAACGTTGGCCGCAACACATCAACGGGCAAGCGATGGACACCTACCACCGCTGGATGGAAGTGGTGATCTACGCCACTTTTGCAGGCTTGCCCGCCATCAGCATTCCCGCAGGCTTCAATGCGCAAGGTCTGCCCATGGGTTTGCAATTGATTGGCAAACCGCAAGGTGATTTTGAGCTGTTACAAGTGGCCTATGCCTATGAGCAAGCCGCACAAGAACTGATTCAAAAGCGGCCGCCTGGCATTTGAGACATGCCGACGGCGTGCCTGCACGCATGTGGCCTGCAAAAGAGGCGCACGCTTAGCGCGCGCTCTGATCAGCGCATGGCACCCGTCAAAGTGAGGCTGGCCAAAGCCATTACTTTGGCCGAGTCCACCAACTCTTGAATGCCCACATATTCATTGGGTTGGTGCGCCAAATCCAAGATGCCAGGGCCATAGGCAATGCAGTCCTTCAGCTTGCCAGTTCGCACAATGTGTTTTTGATCGTAGGTCCCGGGGCTGGCAATGTACGAGGGCTCGCGACCCAACACGCGGGCAATGGCGCGGGCGGTGGCATCGACAACGGGTGCATCACGCGGTGTAGCCGTGGGCACAAAGCTCATGATCTCGCGAATGCCGTAATCAAAGCCCGGACGCGTGCGCTTGAGTTCATCGAGCATGTCGATGATTTCTTGCTTCACGGCTTCTAAATTTTCTTCGGCAATGAAGCGCCTGTCGAGCACCGTACGGCAACTGTGCGCCACCACGGGCGACGGCGTATCGGCCGTGGGCCAACCACGTTCGTCGTTGGCGTAACGCTGCTCTACTTGGCCACCATGGATGCTGTTGATGTTCAAAGTGCTGACGCGCGCACCGGGTGGTTCAACAGGTTCGGCAGTGCGGCGCTGATTCAAGCGAGGTTGTAGCTGCGTTTCTAGCAAATGAATGAACGCACTCATGTGATTGATGGCGCTGTCGCCTAAAAAAGGCATCGAACCGTGCGCAATACGGCCTTTGGTTTCCACCTCGCCCCACCACACACCGCGGTGACCCAAACAAATGCGGTCCACACCCAAGGGTTCTGGAATGATCACATGGTGTACACGGGGTTTGCTGAAGTAACCGCGCTCGGCCAAATAGCCCACGCCGGCAAAGCCGCCGGATTCTTCGTCGACTGTGCCGCTGATTTCAAGCGCACCGGGAATGGGCATGCCCGATTCAATCAAGGCCTCACAGGCAATGATGCTGGCGGCCAAACCGCCCTTCATGTCGCAGGTGCCACGACCATAAATTTTGCCGTCGCGAATTTCGGCGCCAAAGGGATCAGAAGTCCAACCACTGCCCGCTTCCACCACATCGATGTGGCTGTTGAAGTGAACACATTCACCTGCGCTTGCACCTTGCCAACGGGCCACCACATTGACGCGAGGTTTGGCATCGGAGTCGCCTGGCGCACCATGCGCGCGAACATATTCAACGGCAAAACCGCGAGGCTTGAGACGCTCACCAATGAAACGTGCACACGCTTCATAGGCATCACCCGGCGGGTTGACAGTGGGAATGCGGACCAGGTCTTGCGTCAACGCAACCACCTCGTCTTGCTTGGCCTCGATGCGCGCCAACAAGGCTTGAACTTGGGGGCTGAGGTCTGGCGGGGTGGTTTTTGAATTCATCAGTTTTGTCTCCAAGGCAAGCCTCGTTTGCGCCAGCCACCTAGCAAGCCGCGGTGGGCATGGGCATCGGGGTCGCCCTCAAAGCCTTCCAAAATGTTGTAGGCCTCAAGGCCCAATTGGGTGGCGCGTTGGGCTGCCGCCACAGAGCGAACGCCACTGCGGCACAACAGCACTATTTTTTTGCCTTCGGCTGCAATGGCTTTGAGGTTGGCATCAAATTCAGGATTCACTTCCACCACGGGCCACTGCTTCCAAGCCAAGGCTTTGGCCTCGGGCACAAAACCCACCCACGCGCGTTCGGCATCCGAACGCACATCGACCAACACGGCTTCACCCGCTTGCACCCATTGCCAAGCCAGCTCGGGCAAGACATCGCCTGCATAGCCAGCCGCAGGTCTGACACTCAATACGTCACTGGACACGGCATCTCCTCCTGCGTCATGGCGCAAGCCCGACGTTAAATTGGCAGGAACCGCTTCATCGATTCGCCTTGGTTTGGGTAAATTCAATTGCGCCATGATGGCCTCAAACTGCGCCAGCGTTTTGCCCGCCACGCGCGCGTTGTGCTGCATTTCATGGCCAATGCTGGAATGTGTGCGGCCTTGGTAGTCATGGCCTGGCCAGACCGTGGTGCCAACGGGTAACTTGAACAAAATGTCGGTCAGGCTTTGAAACATGTCTTTGGCACTGCCCGACTGAAAATCAGTGCGGCCACAGCCGCCAATCAACAGCGTGTCGCCAGAGAACACATGACTGGCTTGATCAGCGCTCACATAAAAACACATGCTGCCAGCTGTGTGACCTGGCGTGTGAAGCGCCTTGAGTGCAAAGGCACCAAAGGGAATCAATTGACCATCAACCAACTGCACTGCGGCTGTGCCGATGTGACAGCCTTCGGGGGCCGCCGTTTGTGCACCCAAGTGTTCTGCCAACAAGCCAGCACTTGTAATGTGATCAGCGTGGGCATGCGTTTCAAGGGCCCATCGCAGATTCAAGCCCAGGCTTTGAATGGTTTTTTGATCGCGCTGAAGTTGCGTGTCGACGGGGTCAATGATCACGGCCTCCAAGCTTTGAGGGTCGTACACCACATAGGTGTAGGTGCTGGACTCTGGGTCAAACAGCTGAACGATTTGCGGGTTGTTGGCTGACATGTCAGGACCTGACGGCTCAAGCAAACTTGGTCAGCATGTCGGCCACATGTTCAGCCGATTGGTCGCCCTGCTCAATCATGCAGCCCACCATGGAAAAGAAGGTTTTGTCCAAGGCTTTGCGCGATGCCGCCATTTGTTGTGCAATTTTTTCACAATCGGCATCGGTGTCGATCAACTTCTGCAAGCCCCTCAATTGGCCTTCAATTCGGGCCAAACGGGCACACAGGGCTTTCTTTTTTTCTGGGTCGGCAATACGGCTCATTCGAATCTTTCTAGTGGATTGCAAATTATGATAACTTTTGCCACCTTTTGAGAACATATTTCAGGAACTCTGTTTGATGCTTGCGAATTTGCACCCTTATTTCATTGCCGCGATCGGCGGCATCCTCATTGGCTTGGCCAGTTGGCTACTGTGGTGGGGCCTAGGCCGCATTGCCGGCGTCAGCAGCATCACGGCGGAAGTCTTGTCTGCACCGGGCAACCCAGACACCTGGCGCTGGGCCTTTTTGGCGGGCTTGATTGTGGGCGGCTGCTTGCTGGGACAAGGCCTGGAGATTCCCAGTTTGCCCACTCGGCCCTTAAGCCTGCTCATTCCAGCAGGCTTGCTGGTGGGCTTTGGCACCGTTTGGGGCAGTGGCTGCACCAGCGGACACGGGGTGTGCGGCTTAGGACGCATGTCCTTGCGATCTTTGGTGGCGGTGCTGACTTTCATGGCCGCGGGCATGATCACCGTGACCTTGATGCGAGGTGCGGCATGAGTACCTCGCCCTTAGCCAACGCCAACCTCAGCCCAAGCCCTCATCGCGCGGGCCGTCTGGGCTTGGCTTTTTCCGCCGGTCTGGTTTTTGCAGCAGGCTTGGTGCTGTCTGGCATGACCCAACCCCTCAAGGTTCTGGGGTTCTTGGACATCACGGCCGTCACCCAAGGCCCTTTTCCAGGCTTGTGGGACCCCACCCTGGCGTTTGTCATGGGCGGCGCTGTCTGCGTCACCCTGCTGGCCTTCGCTTGGACCCAAAGAATGACCCAGACGCCCGTCTTTGCCAATGCGTTTCATGCGCCCGCCGTGAGCCAGATCGATTGGCCCTTGGTGGGCGGTGCCGCCTTGTTTGGGGTGGGTTGGGGCTTGGCGGGTTATTGCCCAGGCCCGGCCCTGGCCGCCGCCCTGCTCAGTGTCGACGCCCTGATTTTCACGGCCGCCATGCTGGTGGGCATGCTGATTTGTAAGTCTTTCTTAAGGCAAAACTGAGGTCAGGCCATCAAATGGCCAGTTGACGTTGACGTAAACGTCAATTAGACTGAGCCGCTTTTACACGCGGCCTTTTTAGCCTTGCCTGGAACCTTGCCATGACCGACCTGTCTGCCGAATTCAAAGCCCTTGCCGAATACCGTCCCACGCACAAAGTGCGCTTTGTGACGGCTGCCAGTTTGTTCGATGGGCACGATGCCGCCATCAACATCATGCGCCGCATCTTGCAAAGCATGGGCGCCGAAGTGATTCACTTGGGCCACAACCGTTCGGTCGATGAAGTGGTGACTGCGGCTTTGCAAGAAGACGCGCAAGGCATTGCGATCAGCTCTTACCAAGGCGGCCACGTAGAGTATTTCAAATACATGGTCGACTTGCTGCGCCAGCGCGGCGGCGAACACATTCAGGTGTTTGGCGGCGGCGGTGGTGTGATTGTTCCGGCAGAAATTCGCGAGTTGCATGCCTATGGCGTGGGCCGCATTTACTCGCCAGAAGACGGTCAGCGCATGGGCTTGGCTGGCATGATTGGTGAGATGGTGATGCGCTGCGACAAAGACATCAGCGCTTACGCCCCCAAAGATTTAAAAGCCATTCAAGGTGGCACCGAAGCCAACTGGCGTTCGTTGTCACAACTCATCACGGTGTTGGAAAACGGCAACGCTTCTGCCGACTTGGTGGCCGCATTGCGCACCGAAGCCGCCAAGCACAAAGTGCCCGTGTTGGGCATCACTGGCACCGGCGGTGCGGGCAAGTCATCACTGACCGACGAACTCATTCGTCGTTTGCGTTTGGACCAAGGCGACGACTTGCGCATTGCCGTGGTGTCGATCGATCCTTCACGCCGCAAGAGCGGTGGCGCCTTGCTGGGCGACCGCATTCGCATGAACGCCATCAACCCTTGGCGCAATGGCGCACGTGTGTTCATGCGCAGTTTGGCCACGCGCGATTTTGGCAGCGAAATTTCTGCGGCTTTGCCCGATGTGGTGGCAGCGTGCAAGGTGGCAGGCTTTGATGTGGTGGTGGTGGAAACGTCTGGCATTGGCCAAGGCGACGCCGCCATCGTGCCGCATGTGAATGTGCCCATGTACGTCATGACGCCCGAGTTTGGCGCCGCCAGCCAACTGGAAAAAATCGACATGCTCGACTTTGCCGAGTTTGTGGCCATCAACAAGTTTGACCGCAAAGGTGCCAGCGACGCCCTGCGCGATGTGGCCAAACAAGTGCAACGCAACAAAGAAGCCTGGACAGTGCCTACCGAGCAGATGCCAGTGTTCGGCACCATGGCTGCGCGCTTCAACGACGATGGCGTAACGGCTTTGTATCAAGCGCTCAAAGTGCGTTTGGGTGAGCTTGGTTTGAAGTTGAAAGAGGGCTTGTTGCCCGCAGTCGATGTGCGTCACAGCACCAACCAAACCCCTGTTGTGCCTGCCGCACGCACCCGCTACTTGGCCGAAATTACCGACACCGTGCGCGGCTACAAAAAGCAAGCTCGCGCACAAGCTCGTCTTGCCCGTGAAATTCAACAACTGCGCGCTGCTGCTGTGATGTTGGAAGTGGACAAACCCGGTCGCGCCAAAGCCTCTGAAGCCGCCATCGACCTGGCCGTTCGCCGCGAAGAAACGCAAGACCCTTCTGCCAAAAAACTTTTAGGCCAGTGGCCCGAAATGCAAAAGGCCTACGCTGGTGATGAATATGTTGTGAAGATTCGCGACAAGGAAATTCGCACAGCACTCACCTCCAAGACTTTGTCTGGCACCACCATTCGCAAAGTGTCTTTGCCCACCTACGAAGACCATGGCGAAATTTTGAAATGGTTGATGTTGGACAACGTGCCCGGCAGCTTCCCTTACACGGCGGGCACCTTTGCCTTCAAGCGCGAAGGCGAAGACCCCACCCGCATGTTTGCCGGTGAAGGCGATGCCTTCCGCACCAACACGCGCTTCAAGCTCTTGAGCGAAGGCATGCCTGCCAAGCGTTTGTCCACCGCCTTTGACTCTGTCACCTTGTACGGCAACGACCCCGACCCCCGTCCCGACATCTACGGCAAAGTGGGCAACTCAGGCGTGAGCATTGCCACGCTTGACGACATGAAGGTGCTGTACGGCGGCTTTGACTTGTGCAACCCCAGCACCAGCGTGTCCATGACCATCAACGGGCCCGCACCGTCCATTTTGGCCATGTTCATGAACACCGCCATCGATCAAAACTTGGAAAAATTCAAAGCCGACAACGGCCGCGACCCCACCGACACCGAAGCTGCCAAAATTCGCGAATGGGTGTTGGCCAATGTGCGCGGTACCGTGCAAGCCGACATCTTGAAAGAAGACCAAGGCCAAAACACTTGCATCTTCAGCACCGAGTTCAGCCTGAAGGTGATGGGCGACATTGCGCAGTACTTTGTGCACAACGACGTGCGCAACTTCTACTCCGTGTCGATTAGCGGTTATCACATTGCTGAAGCGGGCGCCAACCCCATCAGCCAGTTGGCCTTCACACTGTCCAATGGCTTCACGTTTGTAGAAGCCTACTTGGCGCGCGGCATGCACATTGATGACTTCGCGCCCAACCTCAGCTTCTTCTTCAGCAACGGCATGGACCCCGAGTACACCGTGCTGGGCCGTGTGGCGCGCCGCATCTGGGCCGTGGCCATGAAGAACAAATACGGTGCCAACGAACGCAGCCAGAAATTGAAGTACCACATTCAAACCTCAGGCCGTTCTTTGCATGCGCAAGAAATTCAGTTCAACGACATTCGCACCACACTGCAAGCACTGATTGCCATTTACGACAATTGCAACTCGCTGCACACCAATGCGTTTGACGAAGCCATCACCACGCCCACCGAAGACAGTGTGCGCCGCGCCATGGCCATTCAGCTCATCATCAACCGCGAGTGGGGCTTGGCCAAAAACGAAAACCCCAACCAAGGCGCCTTCATCATTGAAGAGCTCACCGAGTTGGTGGAAGAAGCCGTGCTCACTGAGTTTGAAAAAATTGCAGACCGCGGCGGTGTGTTGGGTGCCATGGAAACCGGCTATCAGCGCGGCAAGATTCAAGACGAATCGATGCACTACGAAATGCTCAAGCACACCGGCGAGTACCCCATCATTGGTGTCAACACCTTCCGCAACCCCAAAGGCGACGAAGTGCTCGAGAAGCTGGAACTGGCCCGCTCAACCGACGACGAGAAGAAGTCTCAACTCGACCGTTTGCATGCCTTCCACGCCAAACACGCCAAAGAATCACCTGCCATGTTGGCCCGTTTGCAACAGGCGGTCATTCACAACGACAACGTGTTTGAAGTCTTGATGGATGCCGTGCGTGTTTGCTCATTGGGTCAAATTACCAACGCCCTGTTTGAGGTGGGCGGTCAATACCGCAGAAACATGTAATTCGTGTGAATGCCTTTTCAATGTGACATCAGCAGGGCGAAAGTCCTGCTGATTTACTTTGTTTTGCGCTTTGTGCGACATTACGCGCATGAACATCCTTTTCATTGTCGACCCCCTCGCCTCCTTCAAGATCAAGAAGGACACCAGCTTTGCCATGATGCGCGAAGCGCAAAAGCGAGGCCACCAAGTGAGCGCCTGCGAAGTGCCGCACATTCAATGGCAGCGCGGCGAATGCGTCAAAGCGCAAGTGCAAGACCTGCATTTAACCGGCGACGCCACCACTTGGTACGAGGTCACGGCATCGCGCGAAGCATGGCTCAAGGACTTTGACGCCATCATCATGCGCAAAGACCCGCCCTTTGACAGCGAATATTTCTACGCCACGCATTTGCTCAGCCAAGCCGAGCGCGAAGGCGCCAAAGTGTTCAACAAAGCATCTGCTTTGCGCGATCACCCCGAAAAACTGGCCATCATGGAGTTCCCCCAATTCATTGGGCCCACCTTGGTCACACGTTCAGCCGACGCCATCAAAGCCTTTCATGCAGAACACCAAGACATCATCTTGAAGCCACTGGATGGCATGGGCGGCATGGGCATTTTCCGCGTGGGTGCCGATGGTTTGAATTTGGGCTCCATCATCGAGACCTTGAATTTGGATGGCGCGCAGTCGGTCATGGTGCAAAAGTTTTTGCCCGCCATTGCGCAAGGCGACAAGCGCGTCTTGATCATTGGCGGCAAGCCTGTGCCTTTCTGTTTGGCACGCATTCCGCAAGGCGGTGAAGTGCGTGGCAACTTGGCCGCTGGTGGTAAAGGCGTGGCGCAACCCATTACCGACAATGACCGCTCAATTGCCGAAGCCATTGGCCCCATCTTGGCAGCCCGTGGTTTGTTGTTGATTGGACTCGATGTGATTGGCACCAGCGTGACCGAAATCAACGTCACCAGCCCCACTTGCTTCCAAGAGATTTTTGATCAAACCGGTTGCGACGTGGCGGCCATTTTCATCGACGCACTTGAAGCTGCGGTGAAGCAGGCGTGAAGGCGGCGGCTTAAAGCAACGCCCCGTCTCTGAACACCATCACCTCACCAGGCACAAAAGCCGTCCATGGCTCGTCCAAGGTGAGGGGGGCTGTGACCACCACCGCCACACGATCGGTGGGGTTGGTCTTCTCGGCAAAGTTCACCTGCACATCGTCGTCTTTCAAGGTGGCCGTTTTGAACGGGTATTGCCGCAGCACATAGTGCAAATGGGTGGACGCGTGTGCCCACAGCGCTTGGCCATTGGACAGCAAAAAATTGAAAGTGCCGTGCTTGGCAATAGCGGGCACCAACTCACGCAGCGTGAGTGTGAGTTCTTCCACACTGGGCACCGAAGCATGCGACTTGGACAGCTCTTGCATGATCCAACAAAACGCGCGCTCACTGTCGGTTTGGCCTACCGGCTGAAAATGCCCGTGCAATCGAGGGTTGAAGTTTTCTAAGTTGCCATTGTGCGCAAAGACCCAATAGCGCCCCCACAACTCACGCACAAACGGATGGCAGTTTTCCAGCGACACCTTGCCTTGCGTGGCTTTGCGAATGTGCGCAATGACATTCTGACTTTTAATCGGATAGCGCCTGATGAGCTCGGCCACAGGCGACTTGCTGGCCTCTTGGTGGTCCACAAAGTGTCGCACCCCCACCCCTTCGAAAAAGGCAATGCCCCAACCATCTGAATGATGGTCGGTGATACCGCCCCGTTGCGAAAAGCCACTGAAACTGAAGGTGGCGTCGGTGGGCGTGTTGCAATTCATGCCCAAGAGTTGGCACATGCTCAATGTTCTCCGGTTAAAACCACTTGCTCATAGGCGTGCAATGAAGGCAGCCCGCCCGTGTGCAAGAACATCACATTTTCGTCGGGTTTGAAGAAGCCTTGACGAGCCAGGCCAATCAGACCCGCCATGATTTTGCCAGTGTACACAGGGTCCAACAAAATGCCTTCACTGCGGGCCAGCATTTGCACGGCCTCCACCATCATGTCATTGGGAATGGAGTATTTGGGTTGCCAGTAGCCGCCCACGCTCACCACTTTGTCACGCGGAATGGTCAAACCCACGTTGAGCAAATCGGCCACGGCTTGCGCTTCTTTGAATACCAAGGGTTCTTGATCGGCGGGGTCGCGGCTGACGCCAATGCCCACAATGGGAATGTCAATGTGATTGCCCAAAAAACCAGCCAACAAGCCGCCATGGGTGCCCGAACTGCCCGACCCCACCACCACACGGTCGATGCGAACACCCATGTCGTAAAACTGCTGCTGCAACTCTTGCGCGCAGGCCACATAGCCCAAACCACCCAAGGCATTGGAGCCGCCACCTGGAATGATGTAGGCCTTGCCCCCTTGTGCTGCCACTTCATCGGCCACCTTTTGCATGGCCTCGGCCATGTTGCTGCCACCAGGCACCACAGTGATGGCTTCAACACCCATCAGGTTGAACATGAAGTTGTTGCCGCTGGCCGTTGAGCTGTAGCTGCCTGGCACACGCTCTTCAATGACAAAGCGGCAACGCAAACCTTCTTTGACCGCAGCCGCCAACGTGATGCGGCAATGGTTGGACTGCGGTGCGCCGCAGGTCACCAAGGTGGTGGCGCCTTTCTCTAGCGCATCAGCCGCCAAGAATTCCAACTTGCGTGTTTTGTTGCCACCCGGAAAAAGACCCAGCATGTCATCACGCTTGATCCATACGCGTGGCCCTTTGCCGCCGGGACAAGTGGCGGCCAAGGCCTGGCTAAAGCGCGGCGCAAACTCCAAGGGCGTGGGATGCTCGGTGTAGATGCGGCGTGGGAAACGGGACAAATCCATGATGCAGTTCTTTCTCTGAAAAATAAATCATGCCAAAGGCAAAGACGGGGTGGAAGAATCAGGCCAACTCACGTCTTCGTCAATGGGGAAAATAGGCCGTGGCATACGCGTCCACGGCAGTTGCTTTAAATTGGGCGTGGTCAATCCCGGACAGTCCACATCGATCATGCGATCGGGGCTGGTGAATGCATCAAAGGCCGCACGGTAATGACCACGGCTTTTGGCCACCAACACGCGCACGTCGCACAAATTCACCTGCAAAGCGTCCAGCTGCGCAGGGTCGATCAGTTGCTGGCGTTTTGAAATCACCACCACTTGCACGCCGCCTACATCCAATCGAGCAGACAAACCCATCTCAGCTTGAACACCCTTGAGCAAACCACGGCGCCCAAAAAATTGTCCCTCCGACAGCGCTAGAACTTGCGCTGTGGACGTGAAGGGTTTGGCAAACACATCGGAAGAGTTTTGGTTGAAGCACGCTTCAAAGACCTGCCCCACCCCCACGCCATGGGCCGCTTGGGCCAAACGTGCATCGGTGAAGACGGCCACCAAGGCATGCTGAACTTTGGCATCGATCAGGGCTTTCAACACATCGACGGTGTTGCCGCCGCCACCCCCACCGGGGTTGTCGCCGACATCGGCCAAGATGCATGCCGCCTCGTCGGCAGCACTGGATCGACCGACCTTGGCAGCAAACGCCACAGCATCTTGCAGCGCCCAAAGTCGCGATACAAATTGATGGCGTGCATCCCACACTTCTTGCGCCATCACTTGCGCAACCGCTGCGCCTTTTTGTGCAGCACCCGCACGTGATGTGACCAGCACACTGAAACCACAACTGCTGGCATCGGCCAGTGCAAAGCCACCGCACAAGGAGACATTCAACACCTCGGCATCGCATTTGCCGACAGCGCTTTGCATCAGTGCGTGATACGCCGTACCCGGCGCAATCATTTGCGATGTGGCGGGCGGCACGAAGGGCAACTTGACGAAAGACACCTGCCCCACACCGTGTTGCCAAAAGTTTTGCACCAGTTGCGCCGCTTCGATGCCGCACTCACGCAAATCTTGATGGGGATTGGTTTTGTAGGCCACCGCCCCTGACAGTGCCTGCGTCATTCGCGGCGTGACATTGGCGTGCAAATCCAAGACCGTGACCACGGGCACCTGTGGGCCCACCATTTTGCGAACGCATTCAAACAGCAAACCTTCAGGGTCGTCTTCTGTCACGGTCAAGGCAGCGCCATGGGACGATATGAACACCGCATCCAGGGGGCCTGCCGCCTTCAATCGCGCACACACATCGGCGAGAAAACGTTTGAAATAATCGTCTTGCGCCGGCCCGCCGGGCTGGGCGCCCGCCATGCGAAGGGCGACCGGTTCCCAGCTGCCATAGCGGTTCATGTCTGCCACAAAACCCTGCGTGTCAGGCAGCGTGCGAGGCTTGGCGAGGCTGAGTTCTGTTTGCAACATCTCTCCGGCTAAGTCCAAGGTGTCTGCAAACATGTCTGGCGTGGTGATCGGTGCAAATCGATTGCACTCCAAGAAAAATCCCAGAATGCCCACGCGGGGCACATGATCACGGTGCATGCTTGCTAGACCGTTGTGGTGTTCATGCCCGTCAATGCGTCCTGCCAAATGGTCATGGCACGCGTCATGGCTTTTTCACGCCACTCAGGGGTGTCGACAAAGAAGGCATCGCGCACTTGTTGGCGAATGGCCAAGCCTTGCGACGATTGAGGCACCCCTTTTTGATACAGCCAGTTATCGGCAAACAGCGCAGCCATGACCTGCGTCTGAGCTTGAGTCCCCACTTCCATGGCGATCGATACCACGGTGGCTTGTGGACACAAATGCACAAAAGCCATGCGCACATTGCCATCAATCACTTCCGAAGCGGATTCACCTGATGCGGGCGAGGTGACATCAGCTCCCCACCATTGACGTGCGAACGCTAATGATTTTGAATCGACTGGGTGGCGGCAAATCAATTCGGTATGACCACTGGGACCCAGGCCAGTGTGATGGTCCAGCACGGCGATCAATTTGGCATTTTGCAAATACTTGTGAGCCAATTGGTTTAACTCTCGATTGGACCAACACAGTTCAGTGCCGCCATAAAAAATACCGTCAGCATGACGGTACTGCCCGCCCGTCACGGCTCGCGTGCCGGCTCGCACACCTTTTTGAGCCAAGTAGCCCATGATTTGCTGTTGCAAATTGAGTTGGCTGGCTGGTGTCCATTCATCGGGCAGCAGCCACGCATGGACATCTTCATAGCCCTCATTGGCTGGCGGACCTGCTTCAAAATTCACATGGTTGCGATTGATGTCCATGTTGTCTTCATTCACCCGTCGCAGCCAAGAGAAGCCATAGGGATTTAATGCATGGATCACCATCACCGCAGTATCGGCAGGCAAACTGGCAAGCTTGAACTGCTGCAACCATGCTGTTTGGCATCCACTGCCATATAAACCTTCCACACCATGCGTTGCAGAAATAGCCACCAGCACCTTGGCAGCAGTGCGTGAGCCCAACCAAGCCACATCGATGGCCATGTCTTCGCCTTGAAAACCTTTTTGAGGATGCAGGCAAACGTCCATCTGCGCACCCACCGCCTGCGCCGCCTTTAAAAATGACTGACGCGCTTCTAAATAATTGGAGGGAAAAATAGGCACCATCACTTACTCCGGTTGAATGCGACTGGCCGCTTCTTGATACAAATCGCGCTGCGCCTTTAAATAATCTTTAGTTTGAGCAGGTGTTAATGCGGGCGGCAACTCAGAACCTAGCTTCAAGACCAAAGCCTTCATGGATGGCAGGGCGTTCACTTGCAACACCGCTTGGTTCATTTTTTGAACCACCGCATCCGGTGTACCGGGCGGTGCAAACAAAGTGGCCCAAACCAACATGTCAACACCTTTTAATGCTTGCGATTCACCAAATGTGGCCACGTCTTTGACCAAAGGCACTCTCTCTTTGCTTGACACACCCAACACCTTGACTCGTTTTGACGTGATCATGGCGGCAGCTGTGGCCAGGGTTGTCACGGCGAAATCAATTTGCCCACTGATCAAATCAGAAATGATTTGTGCACCACCCCGATAGGGGATGTGAACCATGAAAGTGCCGGTCCGCGTTTTGATCACCTCCGACATCACGTGTCCAAAAGATCCAATCCCTGCAGAGCCAATGCTGAACTTGCCCGGATTCTTTTTCACCAAGGCAATCATCTCGTCAATGGTATTGGCAGGAAAATCAGGGCGCGTGACGATGCCCACGGGTGCAGCACCGACCATGGCCACCGGCACAAAGTCTTCTGTTTTGTAATTCACCGCTTTGTTGATCATGGGAATGAGCAAGGATTCGCTCAAACCACCATAGGCAAAGGTGTAACCGTCGGGCGCAGCTCTTAGCAACTTCTGCATGCCGATAGCGCCTCCCGCACCGGCCACATTGTCGGCAACAAAGGACACATTCAAAACTTTGTTCAACTCGCCCGCCAAAATTCGGGTCCCAATGTCCGAGGACCCACCTGCCGTGAATGGCACGATGATGCTGACGGACTTCTGAGGATAGACCGACGTATTTTGCGACCACGCGTTCATCGAAAGTGATGCAGGCAATACGGCAGTACTGAGCAGAATTTGTCGACGAGTGAGGCCAGGTGAAATGGAAGCCATGTGGATCTCCGTGTGTGTCCAAAAGTCTCATCTAGGGGTCGATGAGCGCCAAAATTCTTAGCGCATCGTAGAACAGACTCGGCAACAGGGTAAAGTGCAATGATTGCCAACATAGATTCATCCGATGCCAAGCACTTTTTTCGTAGAAATTCAAAGTTCACCCCATAACTTTGCAGGTCCAGTTCACGCAACCATCGATGTGCTGAACATGATTCAAACCCTATCAGTCATGCGCAACAGCCAAAGCCGCAAAAGAAATGCTCGCAACATGTCGGTGCAATGGAAACTTTGGACAGGCAAAAACTCGCGGCAAGTTCCCGATCTGTTTGTCATGCCTGGTTGGCTCGCTCAGAATGGTCCGCACCTCGATGAACTGATCAAAAGCAACACCGCTTTGCGCACGCGCTTGCATCAGGTTTATGAAAAAGGTGGCGCCATTGTGGCCATTGGCAACGCTGCACCCGTGCTGGGATATGCGGGTTTGATAACAGATGGTGAAGCAGTTTGCCCCTGGGCATTTATTCCGACTTTTCGCCGATTGAGCCCTCAGGTCACATTGCGTGCCGATTTGATGTGGACACGTCAACACCGCATGTGGACTTGCAACTCGCCCGTTCTGGCCACCGAACTCGTACTGGATGCACTCAAGACAAGCGCTTGGGCCGAATTGGCGACAGCTACGTCCCATGTGCTGCTTCCCAACCTTGACCGCCAACAAACTGTGCAGCAAATGATGAGCGAGACAAGTGTCAAAGTTCAAGCCGCTGGCAGTGTTGATTTGGCCAGGCGTTACATCGAAGCGCATCTCACCGAACCCTACGACATCCAAAAATTGAGTGCTGCCGCCGCCACCAGCGCCCGAACCTTGCTGCGCCACTTTGAGGCCACACACGGCGTGAGTCCGTTGACCTACCTGCACCAGCAGCGCATGACGCGCGCCAAGGTATTGCTCGAAACCACCTACCTCAGCATTGAGCAAGTGGCGCAAGCCTGCGGCTACACCGACACCGGCAGCTTCAGGCGCGTCTTCCAAAAAATCACAGGCGGCTTGCCGGCCCTTTACAGGGAGCAATACCGCCTGAGAACCTCAAGGCGCCGATGGCGCCAAGGGGCTGTGTCGAATTAAGCCGCAGCCTTCACCTTCAATCGCCATGCGTGCAACAAAGGCTCGGTGTAACCGCTCGGTTGCTCTTTGCCTTTGAACACCAAGTCGCAAGCGGCTTGGTAAGCCTTGGAGGTTTTGAAATTGCCGGCCATCTTTTGGTACAAAGCATCGCCTGCATTTTGTTGGTCCACCACGGCCGCCATGCGCTCCATCGTGGCCTTCACTTGCGCCTGCGTCACCACGCCATGTGCCAACCAGTTGGCAATGTGTTGGCTGCTGATGCGCAAGGTGGCACGGTCTTCCATCAAGCCCACGCCATGGATGTCGGGCACTTTAGAGCAACCCACACCTTGGTCGACCCAGCGCACCACGTAGCCCAAAATGCCTTGTGCGTTGTTGTCGAGTTCGTCTTGCTTGTCCTTCGCCGTCCACTCTGCCGCTTGTGCCTTGGTGACCACAGGGAACTGCAACAACTTGTTCAAAGTTTCTTCGCGCATGTCTTTGGCGCTTTGCTTGGCAATGGTTTTTTCCATCTGCTTTTGCAAGGCTGGCACGTTCACTTGGTGATAGTGCATGGCGTGCAAGGTGGCCGCAGTGGGGCTGGGCACCCAAGCGGTATTGGCGCCCGCATTGGGGTGGCCAATTTTTTGTTTCAACATGTCGGCCATCAAATCGGGCATGGCCCACATGCCCTTGCCAATTTGCGCACGTCCGCGCAGACCGGCTTGCAAGCCCACGGCCACGTTGGCTTTTTCGTAAGCGCCCAACCAAGTGCTGCCCTTGATGTCGCCCTTGCGCATCACAGGGCCGGCCAACATGCAGGTGTGCATTTCGTCGCCGGTGCGGTCCAAGAAACCGGTGTTGATGAACGCCACGCGTGATTTGGCAGCGGCAATACAGGCGGCCAAGTTGGCGCTGGTGCGGCGCTCTTCGTCCATGATGCCCAGCTTGACCGTAGAAGGCTTCAAGCCCAAGACTTTTTCCACGCGGCCAAACAAGGTGTCGGCAAAGCCCACTTCTTTAGGGCCGTGCATTTTGGGTTTGACAATGTAAACACTGCCCGTACGGCTGTTGCGGAAGTTCGCGCTTTTCTTTTTCTGCAAGTCCACCATGGCGCAGGTGGTGGTGATCATGGCGTCCATGATGCCTTCAGGAATTTCTTTTTGCGTGCCGTCTGCCGCGTTGTACAAAATGGCAGGGTTGGTCATGAGGTGACCCACATTGCGCACAAACAACAAAGAACGGCCATGCAGCACTTCAGTGCCTTTGCCGCTGGGCTTGGTGTACACGCGGTCTGCATTCAAGGTGCGCTTGAATGTTTGGCCACCCTTTTGCACTTCTTCGGCCAAGGTGCCTTGCAAGATGCCCAACCAATTGCTGTAGGCCAACACTTTGTCTTCGGCGTCGACTGCAGCCACGGAATCTTCCAAGTCCAGAATGGTTGACAGGGCAGATTCGGCCACCAAATCGGACACCCCTGCAGGGTCTGTTTTGCCAATGGGGTGTGACTTGTTGATTTGCAAATCGAGGTGCAAACCGTTGTGCTTGAACAGCAAGGATGTGGGCGCTTTGGCATCGCCTTGGAAGCCCACAAATTGTTTGGCATCGGCCAAAGTGGTGGTGCCCGACTTCAGGCTGACCACCAACTTGCCACCCTTCACGCTGTAGCCAGTGCTGTCAATGTGCGAGCCCTTTTTCAAAGGCGCGCAACGGTCGAGCACATAGCGGCAGTACTCAATCACTTTGGCGCCGCGCTTGGGGTTGTAACCCGTGCCTTTTTCGCAACCATTGGCTTCGCTCAATGCATCGGTGCCATACAAAGCGTCGTACAAAGAACCCCAACGTGCGTTGGCGGCATTCAAGGCATAACGCGCGTTCAAAATAGGCACCACCAATTGCGGGCCGGCCAACACGGCCAACTCAGCGTCCACATTTTGCGTGGTGGCTTTGGGGCTCTTAGGTTCTGGCACCAAGTAACCAATGGCAGACAGATGTTTGCGATAAGCCTTCATGGCTTTGGCGTCAAGCAGTGGGCCGGGGTTGGCCGTGTGCCACTTGTCCATTTCCAATTGAATGCGATCGCGCTCGGCCAGCAAGGCGATGTTTTGCGGCGCCAAATCTTTGACGATGCCATCAAAGCCCGCCCAGAAGGCCTTGCTCTTCACGCCCACTGCCGGCAAGACCTGGTCTTCAATGAATCGGTACAAAGGGGTGGCCACGTGCAGGCCGTGAATGCTGGTGCGTTGGGTCATGAGAGCCTCTTAAAAGTAAAAAATGAATGTGTTTGGGAGTTGCCAACAAAGGGCTTTTTCTCCAATGGCTTCCACTGTATTCGATGTTTCAAGGTTTATAAATTGTCAAAATAGCTTTTGACTTGTGACTTTTTTGCAAAGATTGGGCAAGAAAGCACTGAAATTTGCGAAAATAGCGCCAACAGTCCTTCTTCAGTTTCCTGCCCCCTTGAACACGCACCACATGGCCAAAGAACGCATCCTGATCAGCGAAGTGGGTCCGCGCGATGGCCTGCAGTCGGTCAAGCAAACCATGCCCACCGCCCACAAACTGCGCTGGATCGATGCGTTGGTGGCGTCAGGCCTTCAAGAAATTGAAGTGGCCTCATTTGTGCCGGCGCACTTGCTGCCGCAAATGGCCGATGCCGCCCAGGTGGTGCAGCATGCACTTCAGCACAAACACATCACCGTGATGGCCTTGGTACCTAACCGAAAAGGCGCCGAGGCCGCCTTGAAAGCAGGCGCACAAAAACTCACCATTCCTGTGTCGGCCAGCGAAGCGCACTCCTTGGCCAATGTGCGCAAAACACGCGAGGCCATGGTGGCGGAAGTTCGCGCCATCGTTCAAATTCGCAACGAATTGGCACCGCATGTCAAAGTGGAGGCGGGCATTTCCACCGCCTTTGGTTGCACGCTACAAGGCCATGTGGCCGAAGACGATGTGGTCAAACTGGCCGCCGACGTGATTGAAGCGGGTGCCGACGAGTCGGGCTTGTCAGACACCACCGGTATGGCCAATCCCGCACAAGTGCGCCGTATTTTTCAACGGGTTTTTGCAGAAATTGGCAGCAAAACTGGCGCCGCACACATGCACAACACACGCGGCCTGGGCTTGGCCAACTGCTTGGCCGCCTACGACGTGGGGGTTCGCACCTTTGACAGTTCCATGGCCGGTTTGGGCGGCTGCCCTTATGCGCCCGGTGCATCGGGCAACGTGGTCACCGAAGACTTGGTCTTTATGTTTGAGGCCATGGGCATTGACACTGGCGTCGACATTCTCAAACTCATTGCGACCCGTCAGGCTTTGAGCGATGGTCTACCCGGCGAGCCACTCTACGGCATGACGCCCGATGCAGGCTTGCCCAAAGGCTGGGCCCTCGATTTCATTTAATTCCACAACATGACCACTTCCACCCCCCTGCCCTACGAAGGCATTCGCGTCGTTGAATTTACCCACATGGTGATGGGCCCCACCTGCGGCCTGGTACTGGCCGACTTGGGCGCCGAAGTCATCAAGGTCGAGCCGATTGGCCACGGCCATGAAGGCGATAGCACGCGCAAGCTGCTTGGCTCTGGCGCCGGCTTTTACCCGCTGTTCAATCGCAACAAAAAAAGCCTGGCCTTGGATTTGAAGACGCCAGAGGGCAAAGAGGCTGTGTTGCGGTTGATTGCCACCGCCGACATCGTCAGTGAAAACTTCAAACCCGGCACCATGAAAAAGCTGGGCCTCGATTACGAGACCTTGAAAAAAATCAACCCGCGTCTCATTTACGTGTCGCTCAAGGGCTTTTTGCCAGGTCCATACGACCACCGCACAGCGCTCGATGAAGTGGTGCAAATGATGGGTGGCTTGGCCTACATGACGGGCCGCCGCGGCGATCCCTTGCGCGCCGGCACCAGCGTCAACGACATCATGGGCGGCATGTTTGGCGCCATCGGGGCCATGGCCGCACTGGCCCAACGCGCGCAAACCGGTGAAGGCCAAGAAGTTCAAAGTGCGCTCTTTGAAAACAACGTGTTCTTGGTGGCACAGCACATGCTGCAATACCAAGTGACAGGCAAACCAGCGGCCCCTATGCCCGAGCGCATCTCTGCCTGGGGGGTGTACGACGTGTTTGTGGTGAAAGATGGCGAGCAGATTTTCTTGGCCGTGGTGAGTGACACGTCGTGGAAAATTTTCTGCGATGTCTTCCAGTACCAAGACCTGTTTGACGACCCGCGCCTGCGCAACAACAACGAACGGGTGCTGGCGCGCGACTGGCTCATTCCATTGCTGCGGGAACGACTGAAAGATTTTTCAGCCCAGCACCTGAGCGAAGTCTTTGAGAAGAATGCCTTGCCCTACGCCCCCATCACCGCGCCGCACGACTTGCTGGACGATCCGCATTTGAATGCCACAGGTGGCTTGGCGCCGGTTGAGTTGAACGACGGCCGCAGCATCAACACCGTGCTGCTGCCTCTGAGTCTGAACAATGAACGCTTGAAAGTGCGGCAATCCGCACCGCGTTTGGGTGAACACAACGACAGTTTGCTTGGCAGCCTGGGCTACAACGCCGAACAAATCAAGCACCTGAGCCATCCCACAGACTGATCCCCCACCAAGCGAGCAAGGCCATGGACAAACTCAAAGTTTTTGAATCCTTTGTATCTGTGGCCACCCGTGGCAGCCTCAGTGCGGCGGCACGCGCTGAAGGTGTGGCGCCCGCCATCATTGGCCGTCGTTTGGATGCTTTAGAGTCCCACTTGGGTGTGAAGTTGTTGCTGCGCACCACGCGGCGCATCAGCCTCACCCACGAGGGCAGCGCATTTTTAGAAAACTGCCAACGCCTCTTAAGCGATGTGGCCAATGCCGAAGACAGCGTGTCGGCAGGCGGTCTGAAAGCCAGTGGCCATTTGCGCATCACAGCACCCGCCGGTTTTGGCAGGCGACATGTGGCGCCCTTGGCACCTTTGTTCCACGCCCAAAATCCCGACGTCAAAATTTCCTTGAACCTGAGCGATCGGGTGATTGACCTGGCGGCCGAAGGTTTTGACTTTGCCGTGCGCGTGGGCGACTTGCCCGACTCCTCCTTGGTCAGCGTTCGCCTGGCCGACAACCGCCGCTTGTGTGTGGCGACACCGGCCTATTTGGCACAGCACGGCACCCCACAGCACCCTTCAGAGTTGTTGCAACACAGCTGCCTCACCCTGTCCAGCGACGCCTCCCAAACCCGCGGCTGGGCCTTCAAAGTCCCCCCCAGCGACAATGCAGACGGCCCTGACGTGGTGCATTTACGGCCTCATGGCCCCTTGGATTGCTCGGACGGCCAGGTATTGCACAGTTGGTGCTTGGCCGGCATGGGCATTGCGTGGCGCAGTACCTGGGAGGTGGAAAACGACATCCAATCGGGCCAATTGGTTGAGGTTTTGGGCAGTTTTGCAGCCCCTCCCAATGGCATTTACGGCGTTTTCCCCCAGCGCAAGCACCTGCCCCTGCGTTTGCGTCTTTGGATCGACTTTTTGAAGCATCACTACAGCTTGCCCTCAACTTGGCAAAGCGCCCCGTAAAATCGGGGGATGCTTCAAGCCAAACAAGAATTACTCTCGGCCCTCGCCGCCGAACTCGAACGCCTGCACGCTGGTGCCGGCGCCAAAGCCGCATTTGAATCGCCCAAGGTGGCTGCCCATGGCGATTTGGCCTGCACGGCCGCCATGCACTTGGCCAAACCTTTGGGTCAAAACCCAAGACAAGTGGGCGAAGCTTTGCGGACTGCGCTCATGGCCACACCGGCCTTCAGCCAATGGGTTGAGAGCATCGACATTGCGGGCCCTGGCTTTTTGAACCTCAAGCTCAAGCCCAGCGCCAAACAAGCGGTGGTCAAAGAAGTGCTGCATGCAGCCAGTTGCTTTGGCCAGCAAACCGAGCGCAATGAAAAAGTTTTGGTGGAATTTGTGTCCGCCAACCCCACCGGCCCATTGCACGTGGGCCACGGCCGACAAGCCGCTTTGGGCGATGCCATTTGCAATTTGTTTGCCACGCAAGGTTGGAACGTTTACCGCGAGTTCTATTACAACGATGCGGGCGTGCAAATCAACACCTTGGCCACGTCCACGCAATTGCGTGCACAAGGTTTCAAGCCCGGTGATGCACAGTGGCCCAGCGGCGAAAACGCCCCCGCCTACAACGGCGACTACATTCAAGACATTGCGCAAGATTTCTTGGCCCAAAAAACGGTCAAGTCCGACGACCGCGAATTTACCGGCAGTGGCGACCTCAACGATTTGAACGGCATGCGCGAATTTGCCGTGGCCTATTTGCGCCACGAACAAGACCTCGACTTGAAAGCCTTCGACGTCAAGTTTGACAACTACTACCTCGAGTCCAGCCTCTACACCAGCGGCCGTGTCGACAGCGCTGTTAAGAAATTGCAAGAAGCCGGCAAGACCTACGAACAAGACGGCGCGCTGTGGCTCAAGTCCACCGACTACGGCGACGACAAAGACCGCGTGATGCGCAAAGGCGACGGCACTTACACCTACTTTGTACCCGATGTGGCGTACCACATCACCAAGTGGGAACGCGGATTTACCAAGGTGGTCAACATCCAAGGTACCGACCACCACGGCACCATCGCGCGCGTGCGCGCAGGTTTGCAAGCCGCTGGCGCGGGCATTCCCGAGGGCTACCCCGACTACGTGCTGCACACCATGGTGCGCGTGATGCGCGGTGGCGTCGAGGTCAAAATTTCCAAACGCGCGGGCAGCTACGTGACTTTGCGCGACCTGATTGAGTGGACCAGCAAAGACGCCGTGCGCTTCTTCTTGCTCAGCCGCAAGCCCGACACCGAGTACGTGTTTGACATCGATTTGGCCTTGGCCAAAAACAATGACAACCCGGTGTACTACGTGCAATATGCGCACGCACGCATTCACTCCATCTTGCGCACGTGGGGTGGCGATGTGGCCAGTTTGGCCAAGGCCGACTTGTCGAGTTTGGAGAACCCCAAAGCGCAAGCCCTCATGTTGCTCTTGGCCAAATACCCCGAGATGCTCACGGCGGCTGCGCAAGATTTTGCGCCGCACGATGTCACCTTCTACTTGCGCGATTTGGCCGCCAGTTACCACAGCTACTACGATGCCGAGCGCATTTTGGTCGACGACGAAACTCAAAAACTGGCACGTTTGGCCTTGGTTGCAGCCTGCGCCCAAGTCTTGCAAAATGGCCTGAAGATTTTGGGTGTGTCTGCGCCCGAGCAGATGTAAACGGCCGCAGGGGCCTTCCTTTGAAAAACCACTACAGCATGTCTACTACCAAACTTCAACGCCAACGCGGCAGCACCTTGCTCGGATTCATTCTGGGCCTGGTCATTGGCCTCACGGTGGCCCTGGGTGTGGCCATGTACGTCACCAAAGTGCCCATGCCTTTCAGCAACAAGAACCAAACGCGTTCGGCTGAACAAGATGCTGTCGAGTCGCAAAAAAACAAAGACTGGAATCCCAACGGCGCCTTGCAAAGCAAGCCTGCTGCGGCAGAAGTGCCCACCGAAAGCAATGCCAACCCCGCCGCGGGCGCCGCTGCACCCGCGGTCTCGGCCGACCCTCTGGCCGATTTGATGAAGAAATCGGGCACCAGCACGGCGCCGGCCGTGGCCCCGCCACCGGCCGCCATGCCCCAACCCGCGCCATCGGCAGGCAACAAAGCAGCAGCCAACGACCCCTTCACTTATTTTGTACAAGCCGGCGCCTTCAAGTCAGCCGGTGATGCTGACGCACAAAAAGCCAAGCTCTCCATGATGGGGGTTGAAGCCAAAGTCAGCGAGCGCGATCAAGCGGGCCGCACCATTTTCAGGGTTCGCAGCGGCCCGTTTGACGACAAAGATCAGGCCGAAAAAATCAAAGCCCGCTTGGATGCCAACGGCATTGACGCCGCTTTGGTTCGCGTTCAACGCTAAGCCATAGACACGTCCAGTTTTTTCTCATTGACAGGAGTCACCATGAAACGCCGTGATTTTTCCATTGCCACTTTGGGCACCGTTGCCGCCGCAGGTCAGTTGGGCTGGAGTGCTTCCGCCATGGCCCAAGGGCCTGCCAAATTTGTTGCGGGCAAAGACTATCTCAAGCTAGACCGCACGGTCCCTTCCGAAACAGAAGCCGGCAAGATTCAATTGATCGAGTTCTTTTGGTACAGCTGCTCGCACTGCAATGCTTTTGAGCCAGCCTTTGCACAATGGATCAAAAGCGCGCCCAAAGACGTGGTGATTCAGCGAATTCCCGTTGCATTCCGCGACGACTTTGCGCCTCAGCAACGCCTGTATTTCACTTTGGAAGCCATGGGACTGCTTGAAAAACTGCACGTCAAAGTGTTCCAAGCCATTCACGTCGAACGCCTGACCCTGAACACCGATGCCAGCATCTTGGCGTGGATCGAGAAGCAAGGCGTCGACAAAACCAAATTTGCCGACATCGCCAAGTCTTTTGGCGTGGCCAGCAAACTCAAGCGCGCGGTGCAATTGCAAAACGATTTCAAAATTGAAGGCGTGCCGTCTTTGGGCATTGCTGGCAAATACTACATCGATGGCACATTGGCAGGCAGCATGCCGAGGGCCTTGCAAGTGGCCGAGTCTTTGTTGGCGCAGGTTCGCCAAGGCCGCGCCTGATCCTTTTCAAGGTGTTGCACATCAGCCCGCTTCGGCGGGCTTTTTTGTGCGATTTTTCTCTCAAAGCGGCTTGACTCTCGATTGACCACCTACAATCAAGCAAGATTCGCGCCTTTATGAAAATTCACTTTATCCTCTTGCTCAGCAGTTTGGCCGCCGTCTTCACGGCGACAGGCGCGCTTGCCGAAAAAGCAGACCGCGACAAACCCATGAACATCGAGGCCGACTCGCTCAAGCACGACGACCAGCAGCAACTCACCATCTTCACGGGCAAAGTGCAAATGACCAAAGGCAGTTTGGTTCTCAAAGCGCATCGCATGGAAGTCAAACAAGACGGCCAAGGCCATCAGGTGGCCACCTTGTGGGCCGAAGCAGGCGATCGAATTTTCTTCCGCCAAAAACGTGAAGGCTTGGAAGAGTACACAGAAGGCGAGGCCGAAACAGCGGTCTACAACAGCCAAGCCGACACACTCACCCTCGCCACGCGTGCAGAACTGCGTTTACTGCGCGGCACAGTGGTGGCCGATCGCATTCAAGGTCAACAAATTTTGGTCAACAACACCACCGAGGTGTTCACGGTCGATGGCAAGCCCAACACCGCCACCGGCCCTCAACGCGTCAAAGCCACCATCACGCCAAGAGCCAAAACACCAGAGCCCGCCGCAGCAACGGGCACCGTCTTGAAATCCAGCACGCGCATCGGCAGCGACAAACCATGAGCCACGACCCCGCTCTCAGCGGCCTAGAAGCACGCCATTTGCAAAAATCGTATGGCAGCCGCCAAGTGGTGTTTGACGTTTCCGTCAAAGTGCAAAAAGGGGAAGTGGTGGGCCTGCTCGGCCCCAACGGCGCCGGCAAGACCACCTCTTTCTACATGATCGTGGGCTTGGTGCGCAACGATGGCGGTCAAATTTTGATCGATGGCGAAGACGTCACGCGCATGCCCATTCACAGGCGCTCGCGCATGGGTCTGTCGTACTTGCCGCAAGAAGCCTCTATTTTCAGAAAGCTCACCGTGGCGGAAAACGTCCGCGCGGTGTTGGAGTTACAACTCAATGCGCAAGGCAAACCCCTGGCGGAAGATGAGATCCAAGAACGCCTGCAGGCACTCTTGAAAGATTTGCGTGTCGACCACTTGCACGACTCTCCCTCCCTGGCTTTGTCCGGTGGTGAGCGCAGGCGCGTTGAAATTGCACGCGCGTTGGCCACCGGGCCGCGGTTTATTTTGCTCGACGAACCCTTTGCGGGCATCGACCCCATTGCGGTCATCGAGATTCAACGCATCATTGCATTCCTGAAAGAGCGTGGCATTGGCGTGCTCATCACCGATCACAATGTGCGCGAAACATTGGGCATCTGTGACCACGCTTACATCATCAGCGAAGGCCGCGTTCTGGCGCAAGGCACACCGCAAGACATCGTCAACAATGCCGACGTACGCCGCGTGTACTTGGGCGAACACTTCCGAATGTGATGGCTGACACTTTATGAAGCAAAGCCTCTCCCTTCGGATGTCTCAGCACTTGGCGCTGACGCCACAGTTGCAACAATCCATTCGCCTGCTTCAACTCTCCACGCTAGAGCTCAGCCAAGAGGTTGAGCAAATGCTCGACGAGAACCCCTTCTTAGAGCGCAGCACCGACGATGCGCCGGCAGAAGACTTTGGCCTGCCAGAAGCCGATGCACGCGTCAGCTTGGGCGATCGTGTCTCGGAAGCTGCCAGCGATGCCAGCTCAGACTCGCGCGATGCCGCCAGCGAGTCCAGCGCCTCGGTGTCCAACGACGAAGCCGTCACGGATGTGGCCGACAGTTGGGATGGCGATGGCAGCGTCGAGATTGCCCCTGACGACAGCGAATGGGGCACCGATGCCGGTGCGCGCAAGAACAACACCAACAACGACTCTGAAGGCGCGGATGCCATTGAACTGGCGCGCGGATTGGGTTCGCTCACCGAAGCATTGCACCGACAGGCTTTGTCCATGCGCTTGTCAGAGATTGACCGTGCGGCGCTGCGCTTCCTCATTGAGTCTTTGAACGACGATGGCTATTTAGAAGACAGCCTGGAGTCTTTGGCACAAGGCCTGGCTGGCACCGACGACATCGAGCAACTTGAAGAACTGGTGCACCGATTCACGGTGGCCCTGAGCTTGCTGCAATCACTCGAGCCTGTGGGCATTGGCGCCCGCAACTTGGGCGAATGCCTGCGCATCCAACTCAAAGCCATTTTGAACGACGAGCCCGACAACGAAGTGGCTGCGGTGGGCTTGAAAATTTGTGCGCTGCCGCTTGAGTTGTTGGCCAAACGCGATTTCAAACGCTTGGCTGTGCAGTGCGGCGAAGACGAGGCCATTGTCAAACAGGCACTGACCTACATCACACGCCTAGAACCCAAACCCGGCCGCCCATTTGCCAATGCCGAGCAGCACGTCATCGTGCCCGATGTGTTGGTCATTGGCACTCGCAAAGGCGGCGAGCCGCACTTCAGGGTGCAGCTCAATCCCGACGTGATGCCCAAGCTTCGCGTGCACGACATTTATGCCAATGCACTTCGCGGCGGCAAGGGCGAAGGTCATTTAGGCTTGCAACAAAGGCTGCAAGAAGCACGCTGGTTCATCAAAAACATTCAGCAACGCTTTGACACCATCTTGCGCGTGTCCACCGCCATTGTTGAACGCCAACGCAATTTTTTCATCCATGGCGAGCTGGCCATGCGGCCGTTGGTGCTGCGTGAAATTGCCGATGAACTGGGTCTGCACGAATCCACCATCAGCCGCGTCACCACGGCCAAATACATGACCACCCCCATGGGCACCTTCGAGTTGAAGTTTTTCTTTGGCTCGGGCCTGGGCACCGACAGCGGCAGCGCTGCGTCCAGCACCGCCGTGCGTGCCCTCATCAAACAACTGGTGGCGGCCGAAAACCCCAACAAGCCCTTGTCAGACAACCAACTGTCTGAGATGCTCAAAGAACAAGGCATCGATTGCGCCCGTCGCACCGTAGCCAAATACCGCGAGGCGCTCAAAATTGCGCCCGCCAACTTGCGTAAAACACTGTGAACTCGCTACAACTTTTCATGCCTTGCGCCGCCGGCGTTGAAGGCTTACTGGCCGACGAGGTGCACCACCTCACCGGCCTCACGGGCAACGATTTGCTCACCGGCCGAGGCGGCGTGATGGCCAACGCGTCGTGGCGCGATGCGCTGCGCCTGAACCTGCACAGCCGCCTCACGCAGCGTGTGCTGATTCAACTCTCACAAACTTTTTACCGCAACGAAAAAGATTTGTACGACGCCGCCAGCGCCGTGGCCTGGGAAATTTGGTTCACCACCAAGCAAACCTTCAAGATTGAAATCACGGCGCAGCACAGCCCGCTCACCAGCCTCAATTTTGCGGCGCTCAAAATCAAAGACGCCGTGGCCGACCGCTTTCGCGCCAAGCGCGGCGAGCGCCCCGACGTCAACACCCAGTGGCCCGACGTGCGAATTTATGTGCACCTCACCACCGACAGCTGTACCTTGTACATGGACACCTCGGGTGAACCGTTGTTCAAGCGTGGCTGGCGTGAAGACAAAGGTGATGCGCCTTTGAAAGAAACTTTGGCAGCGGCCATGCTGGCCGCCAGCGGCTGGGATGCGCACACCCCGTTGTACGACCCCTGCTGCGGCAGCGGCACCATTGCCATTGAAGCCGCGCAAATTGCCTGCGGCATTGCGCCGGGCATCATGCGCCGTTTTGCCTTTGAAAAATTGCTGCCGTTTCAACCGCACGTTTGGCAAGCCCTGCAAGACGATGCGCGCGCGCAAGAGCACGCGCCCACCGCCGAAATTCACGCCTCCGATGTGGCCTTCCGCATGGTCGACTTCACACAGCGCAATGCCGAGCGCGCAGGCGTTGGCCAAGTGGTGCAAGCCCGTGGTGGCGATGCATTGCAGCGCATGCCGCCTTGCGAAACACCCGGCATCATGCTGCTCAACCCACCGTATGGTGAGCGTATTGCAGCGGCGGGTGTGGCCGGCGTTTCAAGCCGCGACAGAAACCGCGATGGCGGCGACTTTGGCCGCGCACACGATGGCGTTGACTTAAGCCGTGCACGTGAAATTGCCGAAGGCGACGATGGCGGCGAGTTCTTCTCACAACTGGCCTCGCACTGGAAAAAGAATTACAGCGGCTGGACCGCTTGGATGCTGACGCCCGATTTGAAGCTCCCCTCCAAAATGCGCCTCAAAGAAACACGCCGCGTGCCGATGTGGAACGGCCCCATTGAATGCCGCATGTTCCGCTTTGACCTCATGAAGGGCTCGGTGCGTGACAAGCTCTGAGCCGCATTTGCGCAAGCCCCCGCCTCCGCTTGGCCATTCTCAGCCTTGGGTCATTGACACCAACATCGTGCTCGACCTGTGGTTGTTTGAAGACCCCGCCACGGTGCCTTTGCGGACCGCTTTGCAAAGCGGCCGCATTTCACATCTGGCCACCAGCAGCATGCGCGATGAGCTTGCGCGCGTGCTCACTTACCCCCACATCGTGAAGCGCATGGCCAAGGCCAAGCGTCAAGCACAAGACATCCTGAACCGCTTTGACGAACACCATGTGGCTGCAGAACCTGCCGTCAAAGCGCCGTGCACTTGCAAAGACCCTGACGACCAAAAATTCATCGACTTGGCAGTGGCGCACGCTGTGCCTTTGCTGAGCAAAGACGCGGCTATTTTGTGCATGAAGAAACGTTTGTTTCAATCGGGCGTGATGCTGAATCCGACCCTAATGCCATCGCAGTGAGTGCGCAAGCTTCACCCACAACACCCCACATTCATCACAGGAACAATCCATGACCGGCCTGCAACCCGAAGACTTCGACGCCCTTGACGACATCTTGGACGACTTGCGCACACGCTACGAAGAAACCCCACAGTGGGAATTTTGTGAAGGTTTCTTGGTGGCTCTCATTTGCTGCCGACGTGCCATCCCAGAAGCCGAGTGGTTGCCGGTATTGTTGGGCCTAGACGATGATGGCGCAGGCTTTTCCGACGAGGCACAAAAAGTCAAATTCTTAAGTCTTTGGCAACAGCGTTATGACGAAGTCAAACTGTCACTGGACACCGAAATCAAAGCCCTGGATGAAGACAGTGCCTATGCACCCGAAGTGATGGATGTGCGCGGCGCCATTGCCAGCTTGTCTGCGGAAGAACGCGCCGAAATTGACAGCGAAGAAATTCCTGCCTTCGCCCAAGTGTGGGCCTTGGGCTTCATGTTTGCAGTCGAAAACTGGCCCGATGAATGGACAGCCCCCAAAGACAAGGATGCCTCACAGTGGCACGACACGGCGCTTGAAGCCATTGTGGCCCTGACAGAAGATGACACCGACGAGCCCACGCTGTCCGCCCTCAGCGAAGACGGTCCCTTGAGCGTCAGCGAATCTCGCTTGAACGCGTATGGCGAAGCCTTGTGGGCGGTGTACGACTTGCGTGAAATTTGGCGCAGCATTGGCCCGCGTGTAACGCAAGTGATCAAAGAAGCCACGCCCGGCCGCAATGACGCGTGCAGTTGTGGCAGTGGCAAAAAATACAAAAAGTGTTGCGGCGCCAATTGACGGCGACTCGGCCCCTCAGCAACAAGGGCACACATCTCAAAGGGCACTTTCAACGTGCCCTTTTTTGTCACACCATGAAGGTGCGAAGGCTTTCAATGGTGCGGTGTGGCAACTCTTCTGGAATGAAATGCCCGGATGGCACCACATGGCCCGAGACGTGCGCAGCGCATTGCGCCTGCCAAAGTTCCAGCGGCTTGAACATTTTGTGCACCACACCGCGGTCACCCCACAAGACCAGCAAGTCGCACTGAATTTTCTGGCCTTGTGCGCGGCTTTCTTGATCGTGCGCTAAATCGATGCCAGCACTGGCGCGGTAGTCTTCACACGCCGTGTGCACCGCAGGCAAGATGTCACCGGCTTGCTCCGGCGCCAAGGTGAGGCTGCGTTCGTACTCGGCCATGGCCTCGGGCTCAATGAACGACGTCGTCCCTGACCCCCAACCGCCCAACTTGGCATGCAAGTAATGCAACACATTGCCGCCAATCATGCGTTCGGGCAAGGGGCAGGGTTGAATGAGATGGAACCAGTGATAGTAGGCGCGTGCAAAGTCCATGTCGGTGCGCTTGTACATGTCTAGAGTTGGCGCAATATCGAGCACACACAGACGACGCACACGCGCAGCATAGTCCACAGCCAATCGATGCGCGACACGACCGCCGCGGTCGTGACCGCACAAAAAGAAATTGTCCACATTCAATTGGTCTAGCAAACCCACCACGTCTTGCGCCATGGCACGCTTGCTGTAGTTGCTGTGATCGGGCAAGCCCGGGGCATGCGACGAATCGCCATAGCCGCGCAAATCGGGCAACACCAATCGGTAGTCGTTTTTGAGCGCCTGCGCCACACGGTGCCACATCACATGCGTTTGCGGAAAGCCATGCAACAACACCAGCACAGGCTTGTCCATTTGATTCAACCAGTGGGCAGAGATGCGTGCGCACACCACCACGCCATTGACGTTGAACTGACGTTTTTCAAAGCCATCAAACCATGTGCCGGGGGCGTCCAGGGTTTGGGCCGTCGAAGAATCTGTTGGCGGTGTGTGCATGGCCAGATTTTCGGGTTATTCGAAACGCTTGGCAATCCGGGATAGCCGCATCGCGCAAGTTGCCAAGACTTATTTATGCAGATGTCTCGGGCATGGATGCCAATTGCTGTTGGAGCACGGCCTTTTGCACTTTGCCCAAAGCACTTTTGGGCAGCTGCTCAAGCAACACCACCCGCCGTGGCAACTTAAAGCGGGCAATCTGCGCCTGCAGATGCGCCATCACTGCTTGGGTTTGCAAGGTCTGGCCCGTGGCCTTCACCAGCACCAACACCGGCACCTCACCCCAGCGCTCATCTGGCAAACCCACAACCGCACATTCCGCCACCCCTGCAAAAGACGCCAAAGCATTTTCAATTTCAGCAGGGTAAATATTTTCCCCGCCCGAAATAATCATGTCCTTGTTGCGCCCCACAATTTGCAAGCAGCCTTGTGCATCCAAGTAACCCATGTCACCGGCGTGAAACCAGCCATTGTGTAAACCCGTCAAGTCTTTGGGATTGCGCGCATTCCAATACCCGCGCATCACATTGGGTGCTTTCACACAAACCTCACCCGTCTCACCTTGTGGCACGTCTTGGCCTTGCGCATCGACCAGTTTCAATGACAAGTTGGCATGTGGCCAACCCGCAAAACCAATGCGGGCCACAGCATCTTGAAATTTCAAAATGACACTGACAGGACCGGTTTCGGTGGCGCCATAAATTTGCCCCACCGGAATGCCGCGCGCATGAAACATTTTCAAATACGACACCGGCAAGGTGGAAGACCCTGCCATGATGCCGCGCAAACTCTGCAGATCTGCCGACGGCCAGTCGGGGTGGTCCAGCACCGCCCTTAAAGTGGCGGGCACCAACAAGGACAAGGTGGGCCGCTGCGACATGTCGCCCTGCGTGACCGCTGTCAGCCACTCGGCGGCATCAAACCGGGGATGCAAATGGACGGAGACACCGGACAACAATGCAGGCAAGGTCTGAATGCAAAGTCCGCCGACATGAAACATGGGCAAAGTCGACAGCACGATGTCTTGCGGCTTGAACGCGTGCGCCTCTTGGCTGGCTTGGGCGTTGGCCAGCAGACCCGCCTGGGTATGCACAGCGCCTTTGGGCAACCCGGTTGTACCCGAGGTGTAAACCAAGAGCACATCGGCGTCGTCTGACACCTCTGGCAAGTTGAGGGTTTTGGGCGACGATGTCGAAATCAAATCGTCTAAGCCGCACGCCTTGAGCACGAAGACGTGGCCATCTTGCATCAAGGCCTTGGCCGCCACGGCGTGCATGTCGTCATAGACCAACACACTGGGCTGCGCATCTTGCAACACCATGTGGAGCTCGGCCACCGCCAATCGAAAATTGAGCGGCATGAAAATCAAACCCAGGCGCGCGCAGGCGACCAAGGTGACACATTGCAACTCATGGTTCAAACCAAGCCACGCCACGCGTTGGCCCGCCTGCAAACCCAAGGTGGCCTGCAGATGGCCTGTGACGCGTTCAACCCGTCGCCAAAATTTGGCAAAGTCAATGTCTTGCGTCTGCCCTGGCATGCCAAAGCGAATGGCCAGGTGCTGCGGCTGACCTTGCGCAAGCGCTTTAAAGGCTTGCGCTAATTTTGAACTTTCGTTCATTCGTCTTTCTCACCTGCTTCGTACAAAGTTTCGCGGCCCAATCGGTCCAGGCACAACTCGGCAGTCCACGGCAGCATGAGAGAACCACATCGCGCATCACGGTACAAACGTTCTAGCGGCAAAGACTTGAGCATCGACTGACCACCGCAGGTGCGAATGGCCAAGCGCGCGATGTCTTGTGCGTTTTCCATGATGGTGTACTGCGCCGCATAGGCACGCAGGCGCGAAGATTTGGGCGGGTCAATTTTGGCATCTTCGATGGCGCGCAAAAACAAATTGCGGGTTTGCTCCAGCTTCACAAACATTTCTGCCACGGCAATTTGTTTGGTGGCAAACTGACGGCGCTTGACGGGGCCTGTGCCCGGAATTTCGCCGCGCAAATACGCCACAGTGAAATCGTAGGCGGCCTGCGCAATGCCCATGTAAGTGGGTGACAAGGTCATGAACATGTGCGGCCAGCGGCTGGCCGCTTGGAAATACACACCTTGCGGCATGAGTGCCGCGTCGTCGGGCACAAACACATCTTTGAACACCAAATTGCGCGACACCGTGGCACGCATGCCCAAGGGATCCCAGTCACCTTCTACCGTGAGTCCTGGCGCTGTGCGCGGCACCGCCAAGTAGAGGGTGTCGCGGCGCGACAAATCGGCATCGGGTTTTTTCTCAGTGCACAGCACGCCAAAATAATCTGCCGCATCTGACAAGGACGCAAAAATCTTTTTGCCATTGATGCGCCAACCGCCGTCCACTTTGACGGCTTGCGTGCCAAATGGTTGTGCGCCTGCAGCGGCAGCGCCGCCTTCAGAAAACGGTTGTGCATAAATGGCCCCATCGTTGACCACACGTGCAAAGTGCGCCTTTTGATGCACGCGGTGCAAGGCGCGCTGCTCGGGCGTCATGTCCAAGTCTTCAGACAGCAAACCACTCCACATCATGGTGCAGACGTGCATGTTGAACGTGAGGGCGGTGGCGCCACACCAGCGGCCAATTTCTGCAGACACCATGGCATAGGTGGCGTAGTCGGCACCCAAGCCGCCATGTGCTTCGGGCACACACAAAGCCAGCAAACCGCTGTCTTTCATGTCTTTGTAATTTTCAAAGGGAAACTGTGCGTCGCGATCAAGTTGCGCTGCACGGGGTGCAAATTTGTTTTTGCCCAAATCGTAGGCCAAGGCCATCAGCATTTTTTGCTTGTCGGTCAGGGGATAGTCTTCACCACTGATGGGCATGTAGTTGGCTGTGCTGTTGTAGGCGGGGAGGGTTGTGCTGTTGCTCATGAAGGTTTCCTTCAACTCAAAAATAATGACGGACAAATTTCAAGACGGCTTGATGAAATGGTGCTTCTTGCTCGAAGCCCATCAAATGACCGACGCCAGGCAGGCATTCGTACTGCGCGCCTGGGATCTTTTGCGCCATGCGCCGCAGCACCTCGGGGGGCGCTGTTTTGTCGTGCTCACCGGCCAAGCACAGGGTGGGCACGGCAATGCTGGGCAATGCAGCGCGCTGCTCAAAAGTAACCAAGGCTTGCAAGGACGCACGGTAAGTGTCGGGTGGCACAGCCGACATGCATGCGTGCGCCAAGGCCAAGCCCGCGGGATAGTCTTTCAAGCTTGCACCGGCAGGCAGCGCATCAGGCGCCACCATGCTGGGCACCAATCGATCGGCCACTTGCGCCATGGTTTTGCCAGCATTCAAAGGTGCCAAACGCTGGGCCACGAACTGCTGCTGAAAATCGCCATCTTGTTGCCCAAAGGCGGGGCTGCTAGCGGCAATGATCAAGCCTTCAATGCGTTGCGGGCAACGAGTCCACGCTTGCAAGGCCACCATGCCGCCCATGCTGTGCCCCACCAGCACCGCCTTTTTAACGTGGGCGCTGTCTAGCAGCTGCTCAAGGGATTGCGCCAAGCTGGCAAAGCTGAGTGTGCCCGTGAGAGGGCTGTCACCATAACCCGGCATGTCCCACGCCAAGGCGCGGCATCCCAAGCTGGCAAAGTAGTCGACGGCAGATTGGAATCCTTTTTTGCCACCACCAATGCCGTGCAAAAACACCAGTGTGGTTTTGGCATCAGCAGGGCCAGCCTCGATCCAAGCAGGTGTGTCGACCATCATGCTGCAGGACTTTCAAACACACCCGCTACCAACACACCTTCGTTCACCACGCACTGGCCATCCAACGCAATGGTGCAGCCCCGCATGGGCAAATCAAAATGTCCCAGCGTGTGACGCCCCGCCACCTCATTGGCGCCGGTGGAGTACAAAAAGTTGCCGGCAAATGCACGCAGCTCGGTGCCGTTGCAATCGCGCTTGTCGTAAAAAGTCATGGCATCCCAACGCGCAGCAGGATTCAAACCAAAGCCCACATGCGACACCGCACAGGCATCGCGATGGCCTTCTTTGTCAATCCAGGTTTGGTAGTACGAACGCATCATGTCAACGTCCACGCCCTCGCCGTCAATTTGAGTGATGGTGTCGTTTTCAATGGTGAGGCGAATGGTGTCGCGCAAATAACGCTTAAAGGTGAGGTTGACATCGCCAGGCGCCATCACCAAGGTGCCGTTGACACTGCCAGCGGCGGGAAAGGCCAAAGCCAAGCCCCCGGGCCAGTGTGACACCATGCCAGGCTTGCTGCAAAAACCCCAGACGCCGCCCACCACGGCCGACTTCAACTGAATGTTCAAATCGGTACCCGCTTTGGAAGTCACATGCATGTGCTGTGTGCCGCGCAACTTTTTCATGGCATTGCGCACCACCGACTCCAGCGCAGGATGGGGCACGGTGCGCTCCAATATTTCGGGGTGCTCGTTGGAAATCATGAACAAGCGCGGCACCACGCCGTCGGCGCCCTTCAAAATGGCCGGCAGCTCTGGCGCATGCAACATGCCTTCTACCGTGCAATCGATCACGACATTGGCGCGCTGCAGGGCTGCCACCACGGGCACCAGCTGTTGAATGACATCGGTGGCGCCCGTTGAGCGAACCGGCGCAGGGGCCGACAAGGCCGGCGTGGGCAAACACACCTCAAAGATTTTGGTGCCCATGCGCTGCAAAGTGATGCGTGCCAAATCAACATTGACGCGGCGCGACTGGCTTTCGGTGAGCAAGGCCACCACATCGCCTTCTTGAATTTTGCAAAGGGCAAATGTGCGCTCAAAAGCGTCTAACCATCGATGTTCAATTTGCTCAATCAGCATGACCACTCCTTGGGATGCCACTCATGTGAAAAGTGGTTTTTAAATAGTTCAACCAGTTTATATGAAATTTCATACAATGGCCTCATGAATTCCCCTAGCACCCCCATCGACACCCCCCAATTCAAGCAAGCTTTGTCGCGCTTTCCCACCGGTGTGTCGGTCATCACCACTCACCAAGGTGGCGACGCCAATCCCGCAGAATGGGGTCACTCATTTGTGGGTCTAACGGCCAGCTCATTCAACAGCGTCTCGCTCACGCCGCCCTTGGTGGTTTGGAGTTTGGGACTGAACTCACGCACTGTGCCCTCGTTTCAAAAAGCATCGCACTATGTCATCAATGTCCTGAGTGACCAGCAGTTGCCGGCTTGCCAGCAATTTGCATTTGGACAAGGCGATCGGTTCAATGGCATTGACTACGAATTGGGCGTCGCCGGCTTACCCATCCTGAAGGGGGCATTGGCCTGGTTTGAATGCCGCAACCGCAGCCAGTACCCTGAAGGTGATCACATCATTTTTGTGGGTGAAGTTGAGCGCTGCGGCTTTGCCGATGGCTCGCCTTTGGTGTACCAGCAGGGCGGCTTTTCTAGCGTCCAAAAGCTAGCAGGTTGAGCCGCGTGCAAACGGTCGAATTCGTTGACAGTTATTTGCCCTACCTGCTGGCACGGGCCAGCTTCAGCATCTCGTCAGAGTTTCATGCCCAAGTAGAAGCAGCTGGCTTTACAGTGTCAGAGTGGCGTATCTTGGCTGCATTGTCGGGTGTGAAGCAACGCACCGTGGGCGAACTGGTCGACATTGTGCTGGCCAAGCAACCCACTGTCACCAAAATGTTGCTGCGCATGGAAGCCGATGGATTGCTGATTCGCACGGCCTGCACACAAGACAAGCGTCAAGCCTGGGTAAGCCTTACCGTGCAGGGCAAAAAACGCGTCACACCACTTTTAAAAAAAGCAGCGCTGCATGAGCAGCAAGTGCTTCAATTATTGGGCAACGCACACAGTGCGTCGCTCAAAACCATTTTGCAAAAGCTGGTTGTCAAGGCTTAACGGCCGTCACTTCAATCTCTACCAAAGCACGGTCTTCCACCAAGTCGGCCACCTGAACCAAGGTCATGGCAGGATAGTTTTTGCCCATCACCTCTTGGTACACCTTGCCCAGTTCGCGGCCACGCGCCACGTATTCTTTTTTGTCTTTCACATACCACGTCATGCGGGCCATGTGCGCAGGCCCGGCGCCGGCACACGCCAGTGTGGCCACAATGTTTTGCAGCGCTTGTTTGCACTGCGCCACGAAGTCATCGGTTTCAAATTGGCACTGGCCATTCCAGCCAATCATGCCGGCGACAAAAATCATTTCACCTCGTGCGGCAATGCCATTGGCATAGCCTTTGGCGGGCGCCCAGCCATCTGGTTGAAGTACTCGCAACATGCCTTGTGACATTTTTCGTTCCTTATTTTTCTGAATTGAAGGCAGGCGCTTGCTGCCGTAATTTAAAGCGCTGCAACTTGCCTGTTTCGGTGCGCGGCAGGGTGTCGCAAAACACCACACGCCTTGGATACTTGAAGGGTGCAATGGTTTGCTTCACAAACTCTTGAATTTCTTTTTCCAATGCAGGCGAACCGGCATGACCTGGCTTGAGCACCACAAAGGCCATCACCACTTGGCCGCGCTCAATGTCACTTGCGCCCACCACGCCACATTCCGCCACAGCGGGGTGTTGCATCAAGGCGCCCTCCACCTCGGGGCCAGCAATGTTGTAACCCGCTGAAATGATCATGTCGTCGTTGCGCGCTTGGTAACTGAAGTAGCCATCAGCGTCCATCATGAAGGTGTCGCCGGGCAAGTTCCAGCCGTTTTTGACGTAATCCTTTTGGCGCGGATCGTCCAAGTAACGGCAACCTGTTGGGCCCCGCACAGCCAAGCGCCCCACCACACCCGGCGGTACGGGTTGCATGTCTTCGTCCACGATTTGGGCTTGATAACCTGGCACCACTTTGCCAATGCTGCCGGCACGCACATCGTGTCCCGCGCTAGAGATGTAGATGTGAATCACTTCGGTGCCACCAATGCCATCGGTCATTTCCAAGCCTGTGGCTTTTTTCCACAACTGACGGGTGGCATCTGGCAAGGCTTCACCGGCGGAGACCGTGTGCTTCAAAGACTTCAAATTGAAGCCTTCGGGTTTGTCTGTCACCAACATGGCCATTTGTCGGTACATGGTGGGCGCCGTGTAACACTGCGTGGCAGCGTACTGCCCCACGGCATGTAACAAAGATTCGGGCGTGTACTTTTCAAGCAGCACAGCACAAGCGCCAAAACGCAATGGAAATGCAAGCAAGCCACCCAGACCAAAAGTGAAAGCGATGGGCGGTGTGCCACACACAATGTCGTTGGCGTCCATTTTCAAAACATGGCGTGGGAACAAGTCGCACATCGCCAGTATGTCGCGGTGAAAATGCATCGTGCCTTTGGGTTGGCCTGTGGTGCCACTGGTAAAGGCGATCAAACACACATCGTCACGACTGGTAGGGTGCGCTTCAAAAGTTGCCGCATGCTTGGCCATGCTTGCTTCCACGCCTGCGGCCTCTTCAGACCTGAACCACCGCACTTGCTTTAACGCAGCCGCATGGTGCGGATGTTCGGCATTTGTGCAATGGCTGAGTTCTTCTGCCAACAAACTGTCGCACAGTGCCGCACTCACCTGGGCTTTGTCAATGATCTGCTTGAGCTCGGCTGCGCGCAGCAAGGGCATGGTGGGCACCACCACCAAGCCCGCCTTGAGCGCCGCCAAAAAACAAGCAGCCATCATGGGGCTGTTGCCGCCGCGCAGCAGCAAACGCTGCCCAGACGTCATGCCCATGTCGGTGACCAGCACCTGTGCAATTTGGTTGACCTTGGCTTGCAGTTGGGCATACGTCCAGCAGATGTCACCAGCGGCATCCATGCCGCGCACCGCCACGCGGTCACCCAAGCCATTGGCCACATGCGCATCCAACAAGCCTTGAACACAATTGAGTTGTTCAGGGTACTGAACTTCGGGACGATCAAAGACAAACTCAGGCCACTGGTCTTGCGGCGGTAAGCGATCGCGCGTAAAAGTGTCCACGTGCGAGGAGGGTGCCAAAGAAGTTGAAAGAGATGGCGTCATGTGTGACCTCACTTGAGCAAATCGCGGCCAATGATCAGTTGCTGAACCTCGGTGGCACCTTCGTAAATGCGCAAGGCCCGAATCTCTCGGTACAAAGACTCGACGATGCAACCTTTCTTAACGCCCATGCCGCCGTGCATTTGCACGGCCATGTCGATGATTTGCTGGGCGTTTTCGGTGGCGGTCATTTTGGCCATGGCCGCCTCTTGCGTGATGCGTTGGCCTTGATCGCGCAGCCAGGCCGCACGGTAGGTTAGCAAGGTAGCTGCATCGAGCAGCGTGGCCATTTGCGCCAGCTTGCTTTGTGTAATTTGAAAATCACCCAAGGCTTGGCCAAACATCTTGCGTTGCTTGGCCCATGCAATCGACTCGTCCAGTGCGCGGCGTGCAAAGCCGAGCGATGCGGCCGCCACTGAAGTTCTGAACACATCCAAAGTGGCCATGGCCACTTTGAAGCCTTCACCGGCTGCGCCAATGCGCTTGGCATGTGGCACCAGCACGTTGTTGAAATGCAATTTGGCCAAGGGGTGCGGCGCCACCACATCGATGCGCTCGGCGATCTCCAAACCTGGTGAGTTGGCATCCACAATGAAAGCGCTGATGCCACGCGCACCTGGCGCTTCACCCGTGCGTGCAAACACCACGTAAAAATCGGCAATGCCACCATTGGAAATCCAAGTCTTGAAACCATTCAAGCGATAACCATCAGCGCTTTCAACGGCGCTGCACTGCATGGCTGCCACATCGGACCCTGCGTCGGGCTCGCTCAAGGCAAAAGCTGCCAAGGCCTCGCCCTTGGCCACGCGCGGCAAATATTCGGCTTGTTGTTCTGGCGTGCCCTTCAAACTGATGGCCCCCGACCCCAAACCTTGCATGGCAAACGCAAAATCAGCCAAGCCGTGGTGCCAAGCCAATTCTTCGCGCAACATGCAGATGGTGCGTGTGTCGATCACATCGGCAGCGCCGCCGTGGGCCTTGCCGGCAATGGCAGGCTTGAGCCACCCGCCTTGCCCCAAGGCCTTGACCAAGCTCACGCATTCGCGGTCAATCGCCTCGCGTGATTCATCGTGTCCGTGCAGGCCTGCAAACTGTTTGTTTGTCCAAGTCTGCAGATTGGTTTTAAAACTGCGGTGGTGTTCATCAAAAAACGGCCACGCCAAATGTGCACTTGAATTCATGTTCAGTTTCCTTCAAACACCGGCGTTTGTTTGGCCACAAAGGCGTGATACGCCCGGTGGAAATCGTTGGTGGCCATGCAGATGGCTTGCGCTTGGGCTTCTGCTTCAATGGCTTCGTCGACGCCCATGTTCCACTCTTGTTGCAGCATCTTTTTGGTCATGCCGTTGGCAAATGTGGGGCCACTGACCAGAACATTCGCCATGGCTTGCGCTTCGGCCAACACGGTCTCGGGGGTGCACACGCGATTGTAAAAACCCCAGCGCTCTGCTTCCTCGCCAGGCAGGCCACGGCCGGTGTACAACAACTCCGATGCGCGGCCCTGGCCAATCACACGCGGCAACAAGGCGCAGGCGCCCATGTCGCAACCTGCCAAGCCCACTTTGTTAAACAAGAAATACGTTTTGCTGCGTGCTGTGCCATAACGCATGTCAGACGCGAGTGCCAGCAATGCGCCAGCACCGGCACAAATGCCATCAATGGCCGAAATGATGGGCTGCGGGCATGCGCGCATGGCCTTGACCAAGTCACCCGTCATGCGCGTGAAAGTCAGCAAGCCAGGCATGTCCAGTTTGGTGAGCGGGCCAATGATTTCATGCACATCACCACCCGAGCAAAAATTGCCCCCAGCGCCTGTGACCACCACGGCATGCACATCATCGGCATACGACAAAGCGCGGAACAAGTCTCGCATCTCCGCATACGATTCAAACGACAAAGGATTTTTGCGCTCAGGACGGTTGAGCGTGAGTGTGGCCACGCCATCCTTCACTTCAAACAGCACATGCTCGGCTTTGTAGTTGGCCAGTTTGTTGCCATGACGCGGCAATTGGTGCGGTACACCCGGTAAATAGGTTTGGCTCATACGGTCTCCTCTTGTTTTTGTAAATTCTTTTTCAATGCGCCCAGCAAGGTATAAAGCTGACTTTGTTGGTTCTCTGACAGGCCAGTGAACAGGTCGGCCACCCAAGCTTCATGGGCAATGGCCATGCCTGCAAATGCATCACGGCCAGCCTTGGTCAACTTGACCGTGAAGGACCTGCGGTCGTTCGCGCCCACTTGCCGCTGCACCAAGCTCTCTTTTTCCAACTGGTCCACAATGGTGGTGATGTTGCCACCCGTGACCATCATGCGGCGCGACAATTCCCCCATGGTGAGCCCATCGGGGTGACGCTCGAGTTGCGCCATCAAATCGAAGCGCGGCAAGGTGATGTCAAAGGTCTCGCGCAACTTTTGCCGAATCTTGTCTTCTACGCGCGTGGTGCACGACAACAAGCGCAGCCACAGGCGCAAAGAGGCGTGCTGATCTGCATGCGCTCTGAACTCATGATCGGCATTGATTTTCAAACTCTCATAGTGCGCCATCACATCGTCTCCCCGCCGTCTACGGCGATTGATTGACCATTCACCGAGGCGGCTGCATCGCTGCACAACCACATCACCGCTTGCGCCACCTCATCGGGCTGAATCATTTTTTTCTGCGGGTTGTGCGCCACCAACGCATCGCGCGCTTGCGCTTCGCTTTGGCCTGTTTTGGCCACAATGTTGGCAATGGCGTCGCGCACGATGTCGGTCTCTGTAAAACCTGGGCAGACCGCGTTGACCGTCACACCTTTGTGTGCCAACTCCAAAGCCAAGCTGCGCGTCAAGCCAATCACGCCGTGTTTGGCCGCTGCATAAGCGGACACATACGCATAACCCTTCAAGCCTGCTGTGCTGGCAATGTTCACAATCCGTGCAGCTTGTCCTGCAGCGGCTTGCGCCAACAAATCTGGCAGCGCAGATTGAATGCACAAATAGGTGCCCGTGAGATTCACACTCAACATCTGCTGCCAAAGCTGCAAATCGGTTTTGGCAAATGGCTGACTTAGCGCTTGCCCCGCGTTGTTCACCAACACCGCGACAGGGCCTAAAGCGGTTTGGTTGGCGCGATGTGCCGCGGCAACGGATTCAGGATCGCCCAAGTCCATGGCGCTCAGGTGCAGCTTGACATCCGGGTAGGCCTTGCGCAATTCAAGCGCTTGCGCGGCCAAGGTCTGCATGTTGCGCCCCGACAAACTCAGTGCCGCGCCTTCTCTTGCAAAGGCATGTGCGACGGCCGCACCAATGCCTCGGCCTGCCCCCGTAATCCACACATGACGCATCAATTTTCTCCTTTGGCGGCAGCTGGTGAAGCACTCATGGCGGCCATGGCGGCTGCACGATCGAAGTTGGTTTCCATCTGGCGCTTGCCCGACACATAGGCCTTGTGCCAGTTCAAATCGGTGTACCCAATGCGCGCGGCCTCTTGCATCGTCCATGAGGGATTGGCCAAATGCGGCCGCGCCACCGCACACAAGTCGGCACGGCCCGCTGCAATGATGCTGTTCACATGGTCTGCTTCCGAGATGGCACCCACCGCAATGGTGCGCACGCCCGCTTCGTTGCGAATGCGGTCGGCAAATGGCGTTTGGAACATGCGGCCATACACGGGCTTCTCACGCTTGTCCACCTGGCCTGATGAGCAGTCCACAAAATCGACACCGGCGGCTTTGAATTGTTTGGCAATCTCGATGGCATCGTCTGGCGTGATGCCGCCTTCCACCCAGTCGTGCGCCGAAATGCGCACAGACATCGGCTTGTCTTGCGGCCACACTTTGCGCAGGGCCACAAACACCGCCAAGGGAAAGCGCAATCGATTTTCCAAGGATCCGCCAAATTCATCTGTGCGGTGATTGGTGAGTGGCGAAATAAAACCAGACAACACATAGCCGTGGGCGCAATGCAGCTCTAACCAATCGAATCCAGCTTTGGCGCCCCGCTCAGCCGCGGCCACAAACGCCGCCAACATGTTGTCCATGTCGGCACGCGTCATTTCATGCGGCACCTGGCTCACACCTGCCATGTAGGGCAACGCAGAAGGTGCCATCAAAGGCCAGTTGCTGCCATCGCGCGCGACATCGTTCAAAGGCATGTCAATGCCATCCCATGCGCGGCGTGTTGAGCCTTTGCGACCGGCATGGCCCAACTGCAAAGCAATCTTGGCATCGGACTGCGCATGTACAAAATTCACAATGCGTGCCCAGGCTTGTTGCTGCTCGTCATTCCACAAGCCAGGACAACCGGGCGTGATGCGCCCCTCAGGTGTGACGCAAGTCATTTCTGTAAACACAATGGCGGCCCCACCTAAAGCACGCGCGCCGTAATGCATCAAGTGAAAGTCGCCAGGCAAGCCATCGACGGCCGAGTACGTGGCCATGGGTGACACCATCACGCGATTCTTCAAGGTAATGCCGCGCGCTTGCAAGGGCAAGAACATGGGCGGCGTTGACTTGGCGCGGGCACTGTCGTCAAAGTTGACCAGGGACGCCATGAAGCGCTCGTAGGCAGCAACAAATTGATCGTCACGCAGACGCAAGTTTTCATGAGAAATGCGCTGACTGCGCGTGAGCAATGAATAGGCAAATTGCTGCGGCGGCAAGTTGACATAGCGCGCCACGTTTTCAAACCACTCGGTGGAATTGCGCGCGGCATTTTGAATCTTCAGCACCTCGACAGAGCGTGTGGCTTGGTAAGCCGTCATCACCTCTTTCATGCCCTTCACATCGTGGCCCACGCGCTCAAAGGTATCGGCCAATTCGATGGCATCTTCCAGGGCCAGCTTGGTGCCAGAGCCAATTGAGAAATGCGCGGTGTGCGCGGCATCGCCCATCAGCACATAGGGCACCTCACGACCATCGGCCGAGGTGTCCCAATGCACCCACTGGTCGCAAATCACACGGGGGAATTTGATCCAATGCGCAGAACCTCGCAAATGCTTGGCGTTGGTCATCAGGGCATTGCCGTCCAAGTACTTGGCAAACAACTTTTCACAAAAAGCGACCGACTCTTCTTGCGTCATGGTTTCAAACCCTGCTGCTTTCCAAACGGACTCGGGCGTTTCCACAATGAAGGTGGAGGTGTCGCCATCAAACTGATAGGCGTGCGCCTGAAACCAGCCGTGCTCGGTTTCTTCAATGGCAAAAGTGAACGCGTCAAACAACTTGCGCGTACCCAGCCACACAAAGCGGCATTTGCGTTCGTCGATGTCTGGTTTGTAGGTCTTTTCAAACCGGGTGCGCACTTTGGAGTTGATGCCGTCGCATGCAATCACCAGGTCGGCGTTGTAGCGTGCACCGATGTCAGCATTGGCATCCACCTCGCTCTCAAACACCAACTCAACGTCCAGTTGCTCGCAACGCTTTTGCAAAATATTGAGCAAGCGCTTGCGGCCAATGCCGCAAAAACCATGACCACTGGAGCGCATGGTTTCGCCCTTGAAATGCACCGCAATGTCATCCCAATGGTTGAACGCGCCCAAAATTTCGGACGCTGTCACTGGATCGGCCACTTGCAGCTTGGACATGGTGGCATCGGAAAACACCACCCCCCAACCAAAGGTGTCGTAGGGTTTGTTGCGCTCTAACACCGTGATCTTGTGTTCTGGATGACGCAGTTTCATCAACAGGCCGAAGTACAAACCGGCGGGGCCGCCCCCTAGGCAGACGATGTTCATGACGATGCTCCTTGTCCCTGATGGTCAATTGTTTTAACTTCAATAGTTGAAGCTTAAAATAATTATGTCCAATCCAAGCAAAGGCGTCAAGACATCAAAAAAGCAGCTTCGAAAAGCTGCTTTTGGGAGGTGTTACTGGTTCATCACCGTGATGCCGATCCGTCGATTTCGAGGATCTTTGGGATCGTTCGGGTTGTAAGGCGCGGTATCGGCCACACCCTCAATCTTGGCAAACCGGCTGTTGGGAATGCCCTTTTTCTCAATGATCTTGCGCGTTTCTTCCGCCCGCTCGGCGGACAAAGACCAGTTGTTGCGGTCGTCAGTGTTGGCAAACTGAATGCTGTCGGTGTGCCCTCGAATGGCCACTTTGTTGGGAATGCCCTGCAATGTTTTGGCCACTTCGTTCAACAAGGCTTGCGCCTTGGGCGTCATGTTGGTGGTGCCCAAGCCAAACATGGCGAAGTCGGCTTTGTCGAGGATCTCGATGCGCAAGCCATCTTTGTCTCTGGCAAATGAAACCTGGTCTTTCATTTTTTCCAGCTTCGGATTCTTGGCCATGGCCTCTTTGATTTCTTTTTCCAACTTGTCAAAGTTGGCTTTGTCGGCAGCCTCTGCCGCTTTCTTGCCTGGATCGCCGTCTTGACCCGACTCTTTGCTGTCGGCGCCTTTGGGTGAGGGGTCGTTTTCGGTAGGGCCGCCTTCAGAGCGCGGCGTCACCATGTTCAAAGCGCTGGTTTGTTTGGCCGAGAAAGGGAAACCATCTGGGTCAATGACCGAGCGGCCGCCCAGCATGCCGTCTGAGCCGGCCAATTTGCCCATGGTCACATTGCTGTGTGAGGTGGGCTTGAAATAGTCGGCAATGCTTTTGCGTTGGTCGGCGTTGGACGCACCCAACAGCCACATCAACAAGAAGAAGGCCATCATGGCGGTCATCATGTCGGCCAGGGCAATTTTCCAAGCACCCCCGTGAGCACCCCCGTGCCCATCGTCCATGATCTTTTTGATGGTGATGGACGGTGCCACCACCACAGGCGCATCGGTATCGGCCTCTTCTGGAATGAGCGGCGCCTCGTCGGCGCCGGCCTCTGCAGGCACAGCCGCTGCCATGGCTTCGGCTTCGGCCTGGGCTTCGAGAGGCGCTTCTACAACTGCTTCTGCTTCAGCCATGGTGTTTAGCCTCGTAACCCATCAAACACCTCAGCAAAGCTAGGTTGATTGTGGTGACTGATGCCGGCTCTCGCAGCCTCGATGATCAAGGGCATGGGGTGACCGTGCAGAGTGCCAATGATGATTTGTTTGACCACTTTGTAAATTTGACCTTCATCGTCAATGATCTGGGCCAAGCGCGATGCCATCGGTTCAATGAAGCCATAGGCCATGAACACGCCCAAGAAAGTTCCCACCAACGCGCCACCAATCATGGCACCCAAAACGGCAGGTGGTTGGTCAATCGCGTCCATGGTTTTCACCACACCCAACACACAGGCCACAATACCCAAAGCGGGCAGCGCACCGGCCAAGGTGGCCAACGCAGCCTGCGCCTTCAGGGCATCGTGGTGGTGGGTTTTGATAGACAGGTCCATCACGTCTTCCACGGCATAGGGACTGAGAGGGCTGGTAGACACCACCATCAAGCGCACCGTGTTGCACACCAAATCTAACAACGCGTGGTCGTGCAGAATTTTGGGGTACTCGCCAAAAATGGCGCTGGACTCCGGGTTTTCAATGTGCGCCTCAAGGGCCACGGGGCCCTCGGTCTTGAGCGTTTTCATGATCTTGGACACCACAAAAATGGTGCTCAAATAATCTTCTTTTTTATAGGCTGGGCCCTTGAACACTTTGCCCATGCCGCCCAGGGCACCTTTGAAAATGTCCATGCTGTTGCCGATCAGCATGCCGCCAATGCCAGCGCCCAAAATAATGAAGGTCTCAATCGGCGCGGATTTGATAATCGGCTTCATGCTTCCGCCGGCCATGATGAAACCGCCGAACACGCAAACCATCAAAACAACGATACCAATAATCGCATTCATATTTCTCTCCAAAAACGACCAAACGGGCGGCTGGCTTCCCAGCTGCGCCCGTCATTGCACCCTCAAAGCCACGCCTTCTGAGGCGAAGGCTCAATGCATTGCAGACATTGCAACGCCTGACGCAGGCGCTGTTTTGGGTAACAAGTTAGGAACATCACGCCAAGCTTGGCGAATTTCATTCAACAAGGTGTGAACTTCTTGCAATGCATCGAGGTCATTGCGCGCATTCACATGCACCAGACGGCGAGTCACGTAGCTGTACAACTCGTACAGATTGCGCGCCAAATCGCCACCTTTGTCTAAATCCAAAGCGCCTTGCAAGCCCAAGACAATGCGTCCTGCACGAACCAAGCTCTTATTTTTGTCTTCAATCGAGCCACGCTGAATATGGCCTTTGGCTGTGACCAAGCTGTCGATCAGGCCGTCAAACAGCATTTGAATGAGCTCGACCTTGTCGGCCACCATGGCTTGTGATGCATGATTGCCTTCGCCGTAGCTCTCCATCGCTTTGAAATGTACTCGCATGATGTCTTGTTCCTTTTGATCCTGACACAGCAGGAATCGGAGGGACATCGGGAAACTTGAGCCTTCAGCCGTAAAAGAAGGCATAAAAGTGGGCTGAACCACACGAAGCCCAGAAAAAGCGACAGCCATGCTCATGCCGCGCCCTTTCCAGCTTTGGGTTTGGCCACTTGCGCAGGCTCGACCTTGAGTGTGCCGCGCAGTTTTTTAACCACCGCCGACAGCAATTGGCTAACGCGTGACTCGGTCACGCCCAAGACTTCGCCAATTTCTTTGAGGTTGAGCTCTTCAACGTAATACAAATTCATTAACAATTGGTCGCGCTCGGGCAAGTCGGCAATGGCGTCGGTCAGGGCGCCCATGAATTGCTCGTGCTCCACAATGGCCTCAGGCTGTTGTGAGGTGTCAGTGGCAATGTTCATCACCTCTTCCGTCACCACCTCCATGGAGTAGGTTTCAAAGCGGCGCGCCTGGGTGCGCTCTTTGTGAAACAGCTCAATGTCCTTGCCCATGTGATCGGCCAATTCGGCCTGCGTGGGCGTGCGGCCCAGCTCAGCGGCCAACTCGTGGGTGGCTTCGCTGTGCGATTTGTTGATGGCCACGGCCGAGCGTGGCAAAAACGACAGCCTGCGCACCTCGTCCAAAATGGCGCCGCGCACACGGCTGTGTGCAAAATTCTCAAACTCAATGCCCTTGCCCGGGTTGTAGGCACGGGCCGCTTCCAAGAGGCCAATCATGCCCACTTGAATGAGCTCGTCGAGCTCCATGAAAGGCGGCAGTCTCACCTTCAGGTGCAAAGCGACACGCTTGACCATGCCCAAATGAGCCATGACCAGCGCTTCGCTGTTGTTTTGAACCTGTTCGTAAAGGCGAGTGGAGGTGGCCATGTGCTTAGGTGCTGGTTTTCACCAGGCGCTCCACAAAAAACTGCAAGCCACCCGAGGCCTCATCGATGGGCTCGAGCTGGCGAATGGCCTCGGCCAAACGTCGGAAATCTCGGGCACCACTGCTGCCTGGCGCAAACTCAGCCACGGGCTGGTATTTTTTCAGCGCGGCCAAAATGAGCTCGTCGTTTTCAATCGAGCCCAAATAGCGAATGGTGCGATTTAAAAAGCGCGCACACACTTGGTTGATGCGCTCAAACAATTGATAGCCTTCTTGGGCACTGCCCACCCCATTGGGAATGAGGTAAATCTCATCGAGCCCATGGTCTTGAATCAGCACCTTGATGGTGGCGTAGGCGTCGGCAATGGACGACGGATCATCGCGCACCACCACAAAGCGACGCGAGCAAGCCGACATGAAGGACAAGACTTCGGGCGAAATGCCCGCGGCCATGTCGACAATCAAATAGTCGATGTCGTCGGTGAGGGCACTGAAGGCACGCACGATGTTGGCCGCCTGAATGTCGCCCAAGGCCGCCATCTCTTGAATACCAGACGCCCCCGGCACCAGCTTGATGCCCTGGCGGGTGGTGACAATGATTTCTTGCAGTGTTTTCTCGCCACTGATGAAGTGGCTGAGGTTGTAGGGGCAACGGCAGCCCAATGCAATTTGGGCATTGGCCAAACTCATGTCGGCGTCAAACAACATGACGCGGTGACCCATGGCCTGCAGTGCAACGGCCAGGTTCACAGAGACCGTGGTTTTACCCACGCCTCCTTTGCCACTGGCTATGCCAATGACTTGGGTACTTTTTGCTTTATCCATGAAGCTCACTTTGAGGAATTTCAAGCGACCAATGTGGACGGCTCAAACCCAGCGTATGGGTGAGCGGTTCATTGGCAGCCTCTACCTCGTTAACCTGATGGTCTAGTGTCGCAGGTTTTGCGGCAGCTTCAAGCAAAACATCCCCCAAAGTCTCTGGGCTGGGGGTTAATTGGGCCATGGCAATGTGGATGAGTTTTTGCAAACCGGACGATTTCAGGCCATCGGCAACCCGGTCCGAACTGCCGCCAGCCGAGACCACGCACTGGGCGCCTTCGGCAATCAAAAATTGAATCAAGGGCCAGGGCGAGTGAGACTCGTCCAACTTGCTGATCATGAGGCTTTGCCAGTTCAGGCCCGACTTCATCATGATGCGGGACAAGCTCACGCCAGACGAATCGGCGGGCACCACCGCATGCAAGCCCGCTTCGGGGCAAACCTGCAAAATTTCAGCCAAGCGCTCGTTCATTTGAACGCCGGGGGTGTCGATCAAAATGAGGCGACGGGGTGAGAGCTCGTTCAACAACAGGTCCAATGTCTCGGCATTGGCCGCGCGGAAACAATCCACGCCCAACTGTGCGCACAGCATTTGGGTTTGCGCCCAAGCGCCAGCACGCATGTCGTGGTAGCTCACCACTGCCACATATTCCACACCGTAATGCAGAGCCACTTGCTGGGCCGCCTTGGCCACCATCAAACTTTTGCCTGCGCCCGACAAGCCGGCCATCACGTGCACGCCGCGATTGGGAAAGCCTTCTTGTGGACGCTCTAAATTGTGGGTCAATTGCGAACGAATGCTGGCAAGGGCGCTGTCCAACGTAGGCTGCTCGCGCAAACCTTCTTGCAGCAAAGCACGCAACGCCGTTGGCACGGCCGCATCGGTCATGGCCTCCACCAGTGGCTGAATGTGGGCCGGCCAGTATTGGTTCATCTGCCAGCTGGCAGTTTGCTGGCTTAAGCGAAACTCTTGGCGCAAAGCGGCCAATTCTTCACGCACCAAAGACACAATCTCTTGGCTGCGGACTTGCTCACGGCCTTGTGTCAACAATTGTTCAATGGGCGAGGCCTCTTTGGCAGACACGTCCAACTTGGCATCCTGCTTGGTGCCCGGCTGCATCAAGTGATGCAAATGGTCGCTGAAGGGGCTGCTCACAGAAGAGGGCGTGCTCGAGATGCGCTTTTCAGATGGCATCGCCACCTGAGCTGTGGCCGATGTGGTTTCTTCTTCATTCATCAAAACGTCAGCGCTGGCTTCGGCCACTTCCAACGCCACGATCAATTCGGTCTGACCGTCCACCCGTTGATTCGAGATGATCAACACATCGGGACCGTACAAAGCCATGGCCTTTTCGGTGGCGCTGCGCGTGTCGCGGGCTAGGATGCGTTTGAGTTCCATGGTGCTATCTCTTCATCAATCTAAGGGTTGAATCTGGTTTTATTTGTGTGTGTGTGTCAGTCGTGTATCAACGCGTTTCGGCGTGCACGGTGTGAACCACTTTGACGGTCTGATCGTCTGGAATTTCGCTGTACGACAACAAGGTCAAATCGTTCACGCGATAGCGCACGGCCTTTGACAACCACGGACGAATCACAGGCGAGACCACCAACACGGCGGGATGACCCATTTCTTCGACGGCACGTGCGCCATCGCGCAAAGCACCAAACAAACGCTCAGCCAAACCGGGCTCCATGGCAATGCTTTGGCCAGGCGCGGTTTGCTGCAAGATGTTGTGAATCAATTGCTCAAGGCTAGGGTCCAAGGTCATGACCGACAAGCCATTGGTTTCATCGACCAAACTTTGCACAATCATGCGGCCCAACTTAGGACGCACCAGCGCCGTCAATTGCTCTGGCTCTTGTGTACGGCTGGCCACTTCTGACAGGGTCTCGGCAATGGTGCGCATGTCACGAATCGACACCGACTCGTTCAGCAGGTTTTGCAAGGTCCGCGTCACCACGCCCAAAGACAACTTGCCTGGCACCAAATCTTCTACCAACTTGGGTGACTTGGCGGCCAACTTGTCGAGCAGTTGTTGCACTTCGTCGTGGCTGAGCAAATCGGACGCGTTGTCGCGCAAGACTTTGTTCAAGTGCGTGGCCACAGCCGTGCTGGCATCGACCACGGTGTAACCCAAGGTACGCGCCAGATCGCGCTGTGAGGGATCAATCCAAACCGCCTCCAAACCAAAGGCTGGCTCTTGGGTGGCTTGGCCTTCCAAGGGGCCATACACCTGACCTGGATTGATGGCCAACTCTTTGCCCACCTTGATTTGTCCCTTGCCGCGAACCACGCCCTTCAACACGATGTGATACGCATCAGGGTCAATGGTCAGGGCATCGCGAATGCGTACTGGCTGCACCAAGAAGCCCAATTCAGCAGACAACTTTTTGCGCACACCTTTCACACGGTTCATCAACTGACCGCCCGTTTCGGGGTTCACCAAGGGAATCAAGCCGTAACCAATTTCAAGGCCGATCAAGTCCACTTGGTCGACATCGTCCCAGTCCAATTCTTTGGGCTCTTCCAGGGCGGCTTGCGCCGCTTGCTCTGCCGGCGTACTCACCGGTACGTCTTGTTTTTGGGTGATGCGATACGCCAAGCCCGCGCTGGCCAAAGCCAAAGTGATGAACACCAAGTGCGGCATGCCAGGCACCAAGCCCAACACGGCCAAAATACCGGCACTCATATAGAGAGCCGTCGGATTGGACAACTGGGTCGTTGCCTGCTCGGTCATTGACTCGGAGGTGGTCACACGGGTCACGATGATGGCGGTGGCCAGTGACAAAAACAAAGACGGGATCTGCGCCACCAAACCATCACCGATGGTCAGCAGTGTGTAGATAACGCAAGAATCAGAAAAATAAAAAAAAAATAGACCGACCCCGATCGTCAAACCGCCAATCAAGTTGATCACCAAAATCAGCAAGCCGGCCACGGCGTCGCCCGACACAAACTTAGAGGCACCGTCCATGGAGCCGAAGAAGTCAGATTCTTGCGAGAGTTCTTCACGGCGTTTTTTGGCCGTGTCTTGGTCAATCACGCCAGCGTTCAAGTCGGCGTCAATCGACATTTGTTTGCCTGGCATCGCGTCCAAGGTAAATCGAGCATTCACTTCAGACACACGGCCAGCACCTTTGGTCACCACAATGAAGTTGATGATCATCAGAATCGCGAAGATGATGAAACCGACCACATAGTTGCCGCCGATCACAAACTCACCGAAAGCCGCCACCACTTTGCCGGCGGCCTCATGGCCTTCATGGCCATTGACCAAAATGACACGGGTGGACGCCACGTTCAAGCCCAAACGGAGCATGGTGGCAAACAACAAAACAGAGGGGAAAGACGAAAACTCAAGCGGCTTGCGTGTGCCAATGGCAATCATGATGATCAGCAAACTGCAGGCAATGTTGAACGTGAACAAGATGTCCAAGAGCAAGGCCGGCAGTGGCACCACCAGCATGGCCATGATCAACAACACCAACGCGGGCAAGCCGAGTCCGGTGTAATCAAATTTGGACAGGTTCTGTCGAACCGTTGACAGGGTCAAGGTGCTCATGGGTGGCCTAAGTGGCTGTTCACAGGGTTAAAACGATCAAACGGCATGGTTTTCTTCCATAGTCCAGCAGGTTGAGCAAAGACCATGCCACCAGAAATCCCGACACCTGCCCCATTTCTCAACAGGCGGCCAAAGCGGCAAGGCCTGACCTGTCACGGTTTTTGCTAATACAAGGCGTACCCGGCTTCAAAACCGGGGTTGAAACATCAAACTGAAGATGGAAATACCATGGACGCCAATCTCAATTTTTTGACCGCACCTGTCTCGAACCCCACGTCAGTCGGGGCTTCCAGCGGATCGGGGGGGCTCGACCCCAACCTCGCCAAGCCCATGAATGGGCAGGAATTTGCGGGGGTCATGCGCGACCTGATGGCCAAGGGCGAGCGGCAAGAGCTTGCCGGAACGGCCCCAGGCGAGGCCACGGATGCCACTGCAGCAGCCTTGCAAACGCTCAATTTGGGCAACCAGTTTTCAGTCATCACGGCGGCTTCACCCCTGCCCGACCCCAACAGCTTGGCGCAATTTGCGCGGGCACAAGGCTTGAGTGAATCGGCGGTTCAGGCCTTGTTTGGTGATTTAAGTGCCATGGCGGGCGCCGATGGCCTGGCCGCCGGCTTGGACGCACAAGCGACTTTGGCCGCAGACGCCAGCACTTTGGGCTCGGCCAATTTGGGCATGATGGGATTTCCCGCCAACCCTTTGTTGGCCACACCACTCAGCGCAGCAGGCAGTGCGCCCAGTGGCGACAGCAGCACCCTCACCTTGTTGCCCAGCGCGGCCACGCTGGGTTGGATTCAAGCACACCCCCAAGGTTTGGCCATTTCCGATGCAGTCACCCCACCCCTTTGGGCGCAAGCCCCTCACCTGTCCACCAGCGCCCCCAAAGCGTCTGATGTGACGAGCCTCTTACAAGCCGCAGGCGCCACAGGCATGCTGCAAGCCCTTGGCGGCGCAGCGGCGGCGCCCTCACAAGCCCTGGGCAGTGCCGACAATGTGGCCGAACTTGCGCCAGAAATGGGCCCCTTGGATGCCATGCGCATGCGCATGGTCCCCGCCTGGGAGAGCATGACGCGCCAACTGGCCAAACTCAATGGCACCGACCAAGCCGCCGCCTGGGGGCAACTGAGCGCCGACCTGCTGAACAGCAAAGGTCAGAGCGGCGATGCCACCCAAGTGCTGCTGGACTTGGGCAACATCGATGCGGGCTTGTTGTCTAGCCTGGACGCCCTTGTCGATGGCAACAACGGCATGCTGAGTCTCGACTCGGCGCGCAACACCGCCAGCACAGGCGCCCTGGGGGCCGCCGCCACCAGCGCCGCCTTGGCCAGCCCAGAGATGACCGACCGTGCCGCCCAAATTCAAGACTTGGCCGACAAGCTGGGCAAAGCCATGGGCGAGAGACTCCAAGACCAAATGGAACGCGGCGAGTGGAAGCTTCAGCTGAAACTCAACCCCGCCCACTTGGGCAAAATTGACGTCGAGCTGGACATGAACGCCAGCGGATTGGACGCCATCTTCAAAACCGACAACCAGCTGACCCGCGAACTGATTGCCCAAGGCATGCCCAAGCTCAAAGACAGCTTGTCGCAATCAGGCATGACAGTTGCTAATGTCTGGGTGAACAGTGAAAACCAACGAGAATCTGGCGGAAACTCGACACCACGTCAAAACACAGCGTCCGACAACACAGTCAGCGCTTCAGTGACGGAAGTGGCAACCACAGAAACTCGCATCAAAGATCTTCGATCGAAAGATGCCTGGGACACACTGGCTTGATCAGTTAACTGAATCTCTGCCGAATGCAGAGTGAATTTGTTTATATATAGAGGTGACCTATGGCCACAGCAGCTCCAGAAGAAGAAGTCGTCGCGGAAGAGCCGAAAAAGAAAAAACCCATCGTCTTGATCATTGGCGGTGTGGTCGGTTTGATCGTCCTCATTGTGGGCATTGTGTTGGGTACGCTGTTTTTTACAGGCTACTTCAACCCCAAGCCTGTGATTGACCCTGAGCATGCAGAAGCTGCCGGCGATGGCCATGGTGCACCCGGTGCGCATGGCGACAAAAAAGGCGACGGCAAGCCCAGCAAAAAATCCAAGGACTCACCAGAGCTGACACGCTTTGAGTACACCTACATGCAAATTGAGCGTGAATTTTTGGTGAACGTCAGCGGCTCCAAAAAAGTGATGTCTGTGCAAATTGCCGTCATGACGCATTACGACGATCGCGTGTTTGAAAACGTGAAGAAGCACGACTTTGCCATCCGCTCTGCGGTCATGGACACCATGCGTCTCACCACCGATGCCGACTTGGTCAAGCCGGACTTCCGCAAAGAGCTGGCCGTCAAAATTCGCGACAGCATCAACACCTTGCTGGAAAAGTATGAAGACTTTGGTGGCATTGAAGAAATTCATTTCACCAACTTCATCGTGCAATAAGTTGCGCAAGCCTCGTTCGCATCAACTTATTTAATTGTTAGAGTTTCATGGCCACTTCTTTATTAACGCCCGACGAACTCTCTGCCTTGGCAGAGGGCGTGATGGATGGTTCGATTCCAGTCGACACTGGTTTCAACACCACCGCGCGCGTGAAGAAACACGACCTGGCCAGCGAAGACAGCAGCTTGGGGGTGAACATCACCTCGATCGACATGATCAACGAGCGCTTCATTCGCACCTTCCGCTTGGGCTTGGTCGAAATGTTGCGAACCAGCCCCAAGGTCAATCCCAATCAAGTTGAAATTGTTCGGTTTGGCGATTACCTCAAAAGTCTGAAAGCACCGTTGTCGGTCAACGTGGTTCGCATGAACCCCTTGCGCGGCAACGCCATTGTGGTGATTGACCCCACTGTGGTGTTCAGCTCGCTGGACAGTTTCTTTGGTGGCTTTGGCAAAGGCGTTGGCAATTTGCCACCCGGCCGTTTGTTCACGCCCACCGAGTCACGCATCATTCACATGATTTTGGAAGTTTTCTTCCGCTCACTGAAAGATGCATGGTCCGCCGTCATGCCTGTTGACTTTGAATTGGTCAGCTCCGAAATCAACCCGCAGTTTGCACAAATTGCAGACGAAAATGACTTGGTCATCCTCACGCGATTTGAAGCCGAGGGCAACTTAGACGCCCAAGGCTTCATTGACCTCGTCTACCCTTACGCCTCCCTCAAACCCATCCGTGAGTTGCTGCGCAGCCGTGTTCAGTCGGGCGACGGCAACGACGAGTCCGACAAACAATGGCGCGAAGAACTGGAAGAAGCGGTCGACAGCGCCAGCTTGGAAGCCCGCGTGTTGCTGGGCAGCGTAGAGTCTTCTTTTGGTGAAATTGAAGCCATGAAAGAAGGCGATGTGCTCTTCTTCAAAAAACCAGAATTGGCCCGACTGCTCGTCAACGGTTTACCCGCTTTCGATGTGCAAGTCGGCAGCATTGGCGCGCAAACCGCGGTGCAAATTGAGCGGGCCTGCATTCCCGGTATGCAATAAATTTTCAGGAAAACGACATGACCGATACCACCACTGACGCCGCCATCGAAAACGAAGCGGCCCAACGCCAAATCAATCCTGAAGTGCTGCAAAACATCAGCGTGACGCTGTCCATTGAAGTGGGCCGCGCCATGATCAAGATCCGCGACCTGATGCGCCTCACACAAGGCAGCGTGGTCGAGCTCGACCGCATTGCGGGCGAACCACTAGACCTGCTGGTCAACAACACCGTGGTGGCCCAAGGTGAAATTGTGTTGGTCAACGACCGCTACGGCGTCCGCCTCACGCGAGTGGCGCCCGCGTCAGAACGCATGAAAAATCTTTAAAGAGAATAGACCATGGCACCCGGATTTGCAGGCGCCGACCTGTTTCGAATGTTCGGCAGCTTTGCCCTGGTGCTGGCCTTGATGGCCGCACTGTTGTGGGCTTTGCGACGCTTGCAGTCCCGCATGAACGGCCACAACCCTGGCCGCCGATTGCAAATTGTGGAATCGGTCAGTGTCGGGCCGCGTCAAAAAATAGCGCTGCTCCGCGTGGGCGATCACGAAGTCATGGTGGGCATCACCGCTTCGCAAATCACCGCCCTGGCCCAATGGTCAGATGGCGCAGCAACACCCCCTTCATCCCTGCAGAATGAACTGAGTGAACTCAGTGCCAGCTTGTCTGCCAACGGAGACGCTCATGTTGCGTAAATTGTTCAAACAGCCCGTGGTGTTGGCCAGTGCCCTCATCGCCTTGGCCATGCTTGCATTTCCATTTGCGGCTGCCGCGCAGGGCATCCCCATGCTCAACGTGACGGGCGGCCCCAAAGGCCAACAACAGTACAGCTTGTCGCTGCAACTGTTGGCCTTGATGACATCGCTCACGTTGCTGCCCTCGTTCTTGCTCATGATGACCGCGTTTGTGCGCATCATCATTGTGTTGTCCATCTTGCGCCAAGCCTTGGGCACGGGCCAAACACCGCCCAACACCGTGTTGGTGGGTTTGTCTTTGTTCTTGACGCTGTTCATCATGTCGCCCATCTTGAACGACATTTACACCAATGCCTTGGTGCCCTACATGCAAAAAGGCATGGCCTTTGACAAAGCCTTGGCTTTGGCCGAAGAGCCCTTGCGCAATTTCATGATGAAGCAAACGCGCGAAGACGACATTGGCCTCTTTATGCAAATGGCCAACAAAGGCGAGCCCGTCAATGCGGCGGCCGTGCCCTTCTCCACCTTGGTGCCCGCGTTCATCACCTCCGAGTTGAAAAGTGCGTTCACCATTGGTTTCTTGATTTACATCCCGTTTGTGGTCATTGACCTGATTGTGGCCAGTGTGCTCATGTCCATGGGCATGATGATGCTGTCGCCCATGATGATTTCCATGCCCTTCAAACTCATGTTGTTTGTGTTGGTTGACGGTTGGAGCCTGATCTTGGGCTCGCTTGCCGCCAGCTTTGCCACCTGAACCTGGAGCCATCACATGGACACCGCTACCGTTGTGGACCTGGGTCGCCAAGCGCTTTGGATGACCGTCTTAATTTCAGCCCCTCTGCTGGGTGTGGCCTTGTTTGTGGGTTTGGCCATTGGTATTTTGCAAGCTGCAACATCCATCAACGAAGCCACCCTCAGCTTTATCCCCAAGCTGGCCGCATTGGCCATCACCTTGGCCGTGGTGGGCGGCTGGCAGTTGACCACCTTGGTCGATTACACGCGCAGCATTTTCCAGCGCATTCCCGGATTGTTCACCTGATGGACATTGCAGTCACCGAACTGATGGAGCGCTTTTATGGGCTCCTCTGGCCGATGCTGCGAATCTCGGCCCTGCTTGTGGCCGCTCCCATTTTTTCTTTGCGCGCCCTGAATTTGCGCATTCGCATTGTGCTGGCCATGGCGCTGACCTGGTTGGTGTACCCACTGCACCAATGGCCTGTCATTGACCCCCTGTCACCCGGCGGTCTGATGGAAATTTGCAATCAGCTCATGATTGGTTTGCTCATGGGCTTGATGCTGCAAGTGGTCACTGCGGCCATTGTGGTGGCAGGCCAGTCCATTGCCAACGCCATTGGTTTGTCAATGGCCACCATGATCGACCCCAACATGGGCAACGTGCCCGTCATCTCACAGTTTTTGTTGGTCATGGCCACCTTGATTTTTGTCGGCTTGGGTGGCCACGCCTTGCTGCTCAACCTCGTGGTAGAGAGCTTCAACACCCTGCCCATCGGCAGCAACCTGATGAGTGCGCAGGCCATGAAGCAAGTCATTGCGTGGAGTTCCATGCTATTTTTGGGCGCACTGCTGACCGCACTGCCGGTGATGGTGGCCCTGTTGTTCATCAACATTGGCTTGGGTGTGGCCACGCGTGCGGCGCCCAGCTTGAATATTTTTTCGGTCGGTTTTCCAGCCATGGTGCTGGCCGGTTACGGCGTGCTCATTCTGGCCTTGCCCAGCATTGGCGCGCGCATTCAATGGCTGTGGATGCAGGGCTTTTTTCAAGTCCGCGCCTTGGTCGGCATCACTTAAAGGATGTGACGCATGGCTGAGAATTCCAGCGCTGAACAAACCGAAGAGCCGACGGCGCGAAAGCTTCGCAACGCCCGCGATGAAGGCCAAGTTGCGCGCTCAGTAGAGTTGCCTGCAGCAGCGGTCACCATTGGTGCCATCTTGGTGATGGTCATGATGGGTGGCTACTGGCTCAAGCAGATGGCCGAAATTTTTGCCTCGGGCTTCAAGTTTGATCGCAAAACTTTAGACAACCCCGACCTCATGGTCACCTCTTTTGCGCATCAATTGGGTGAAAGCTTTTTGCTGATCGTGCCCGTGCTGATGGTGACCGCCGTCTTGGCCGTGCTGTCCAGCGGCGCCACGGGTGGTTATTTGTTTTCCTTGAAAAGCATCATGCCCAATTTTGGCAAGCTCAGCCTCATGTCGGGTTTTGGCCGCATGTTTGGCGCACGTGCGGCGGTGGAATTGATCAAAGCCATTTTGAAATTCACCTTGGTGGCCACCGTGTTATGGGCCTTGGTCAGCCGTCAAATGGACGCCATGATGCAACTGGGTCAAATGGCATTAGAGCCGGCCTTGGCCTCTGCCGGCTGGATGATTGGTGAGTCGGCGCTGTGGTTGTCTTTGAGTTTGTTGGTGATCGCCCTGATCGATGCGCCCTACCAGCGTTACTCGTTCATCAAGCGCATGCGCATGACCAAGCAAGAGGTCAAAGACGAGATGAAGGACATGGAAGGTCGGCCGGAGGTCAAACAACAAATTCGCCGCCGCCAGCGCGAGATGGCCAACAACCGCATGGTTCAAAAAGTCAAAGACGCGGACGTGGTGATCACCAACCCCGAACACTTTGCCGTGGCTTTGTCCTACGACCCCACCGGCGATGGTGCCCCTGTGGTGCTGGCCAAAGGCTCCGACCACATGGCCGCTCGCATTCGCGAAGAGGCTCAGAAACACGGCGTTGAAATGTTTGCAGCACCGCCGCTGGCCCGTGCGCTGTACTTCAGCACAGACGTTGACCATCCCGTGCCCGAGACTTTGTATTTGGCCGTGGCGCAAGTCATTGCGTATGTCTTCAGCTTGGCCGACATCCGCCCGGGCGTGCCGCCAATGCCCAAGCCGCAACCCAAAGTACCGGCCTCCATGCAGTTTGATGCCAGCGGCAAATTGATGACGACTTAAAGTCAGGAACACCTATGAGCGATACCCCACAGTCCAACGAGCCACTGATCATCAAAAGTGATCGCCCCCACGAAGTCACCATGCCGGAAGGCACCAACGTGGCCGTGGGCAAAAAAGGGGAAGAAGGTGCGCCAGCCGTGCGCAAAGTCTTGGCCGATCCCGACCAACATGCTGTCGAGCACATGGTGATGGATGGCGGCGTCAGCCAATCGGCCGATCAAAATTTGAGCGTCAACGCCCAAGACCCCAACTACAAGGGACATCAGAGTGCCGCCGACCTGCCCGATCGCTTTGTGGCCAACGAAACCGAGGTCAAAATTCCACCGGCTGCGCGCAAAACCATCGATGTCAGCAAGTTGGACAGCATCCTCAAGCCTCAAGAGAAAGCAACTGGTGCCGATGCTATTGAAAGTAAAGCTGCGTCCACAGTGGCGGCAGTCGACCTTCAAGAGCCGGTTTTCGAAGCAGAGCCAGAGATGGACTTTCCGGCTCGCGTTATCAATCTCAAAATCGAGAATGACCAGTTGCGTGCGCGACTGGACAAGCTTGAGTAAAGGAATTCGCCATGAGCAATCACCCCACCACCGGCGGGCACGATCACCACGAAGATCATGCGGCGCCCGCGCCTGTGATGGCCGACACCGATGAACTGGAGGGCATCAAGATGGTGGCCCTCGAGTCGGCCGAACTGGCCACGCGTTCGGCCAACTTGGCCGTGGGTGCTGGCGAGAACATGAAAAAGGCCACTCAGAATCTTGAAGCCTTGATGCAAGACAACAAGAAAAAGACACAACTCTTGTTGGGAATTTCTGGCGGCTTGATGGTCTTGGTGGCGATCATTTTCGCAACGGTGGTGTTCAGCCTCAAATCGCGCATCACCCAAATGGACGCCATGCTGGCGGCCTTGAGCAAACACGTGGTCGAACTGAACGACTCGATGGAGTTGGTGGGCTCGGTCAATGAAGGCCTGCAAGCCATGGTGTCAAAACAAGACGACATCACCAAAATGCAAGGCACCTTGGAAACGCGTCTGAACGAAGCCATTAAAAACGCCGAAAGCGTGCCCGAAAAAACCGCCCAGCAAGTGGGCGAAAAAGGCCAGATATTGGCCGCACAGGTCAAATCTTTGGAAGGCCGTTTCATTCAGCAATCCAGAGCCTTGAATGCACTGGCGGGTCAGGTCAATGGCCTGCAAGGTGCCGTGGGCGAAACCGGCACCTTCAAAAAGGAAATGGAAGCCTTGGCGCGTTTGCAAAAAGAGCGTCAAGCCGTTGACAACTCGGCTGCAGCAAAAGCTGCCGCCAACACCAACGCCGCCAATGCAGCCGCGCTGGCGGCCGCCAAACAACGCGAACGCATGGTTCAATATCCACGGGCACAACAAGACACCAGTCCGGCAGGTGCCAGCGGCGTATTGAGCACCAAGCCTTGATGCAACCCAGGCAAAGAACGCGCTTAGGCGGCGTCTTTGTCTGAATCCGAACTGGCCACAGGCAGTGTGCCTTGTCTCAAGTCGTACTTGTTGAGTTTTTCAATCAGGGTGGTGCGCTGCAAATTCAGCAAGCGCGCAGTTTGCGACACATTGCCATCGGTGCGGTTGAGGGCTTGCACAATGAGGTCACGCTCAATGTCGGCCAGGCGGTCTTTCAACGACAGGCCTTCAGGTGGCAAACTGGGCAAGCCTTGCGCCAGCATGATGATGTCTTCTACTTCGTTGTGCAAATCCATGGCCAGAGGGGGTGCAGGATTGGCAAAGGGGTTCATCACGTCGGCGTTGGCACTGTGATGCAACTCTTTGGCACTCAAAGGCGCAACCACTTCGAGCGAATCGGCAATGGGCGTGCTGACACGTTCGGCCTGCAAAATACGCAAACCCTTGGGCAACAAAGACGACGGCACCGACGCCAAACTGAGCAGCTGGCCACTGAACAAGGTGTTGAAGCGGTCGACCAAATTGGACAACTCCCGCACATTGCCAGGCCACGCATAGTCTTTCAGGGCTTCCAGAAAGTCTGTGGCAAAGGTCACGGGTGTCTGGCCCTTGACGGCAAAGTGTTGGGCAAAATGTGTCAACAAGGCGGGCACGTCTTGTGCGCGTTGGCGCAAAGAAGGCGTGTTCAGCGGCAACACATTGAGGCGGTAATACAAATCTTCGCGAAACCGGCCCGCTTCGATTTCGGCTTCCAAGTCGCGGTGCGTCGCGGCCACCACCCGCACATCGACTTCCACCGACTTGAGACCGCCCACCGGGTCGACGCTGCGTTCTTGCAAAACACGCAGCAGCTTGACCTGCATGTCCAAAGACAAATCGCCAATCTCGTCCAAGAAAATGGTGCCGCCATGGGCCAGCTCGAAGCGTCCGATGCGATCGGCCATGGCGCCCGTGAAAGCGCCTTTGCGGTGACCAAACAATTCACTTTCGAGCAGATCTTTGGGAATGGCGGCGCAATTGATGGGGACAAAATTTCCGCCACATCGGTCGGATTGGTCGTGCAGTGCACGCGCCACCAACTCTTTGCCCGTACCGCTTTCGCCAGTGATCAAGACCGTGGCGTTGGACGAAGCAACCCGTTCGATCAAGTGCCGAATGGCTTCGGCGCCAGCGCTGGCGCCAATGAAAGCTTTGGCAAGACTCTTTTTAGCCATGAAGGGGCGACGGGGTGGTCTGAAAATTTTTCAAGACACCACTGTATTGCAATTTGGCCGCAAAAACACAGAAATGTCGGAAAACCGTCACACCGCCATCGCCTTTTTGCAACAAGCCGCATGGCCAGCCCTCAAGCTTCTCAAGTTGATGCCGAATCAGAGGGAGACGGACTTCGAGTCCCACCTCTAACAAGGAACTGAACATGAAACGCGTGACCTCCCTCTGCTTGGTAATTGGCTTGGCCGCCCTCACAGGCTGCAAGTCCATCAATTTGGCAATGCCCACCACCTCGGCCAAGGATGCCACCGCCATGTCCGCCCCCTTGGTGGACAAGCGCGAAACCATCACAGCCACAGGCTACGCTGTGGTGGCGGTTCAAAATCACCGCAATCCTGCGCAACAACGTTTGATGGCCATTCGCGCCTCCAAACTGGACGCCTATCGCAACTTGACCGAACAGGTCTACGGTCAACAACTGGACGCCAGCTCCACGGTGGCCGACATGGTGGTGACCAATGACACCTTTCGCGCCAAAGTAGAGGGCGTCATTTATGGTGCCCGTTTGGTCAGCATCGCCCCAGTGGGCGAAGACACCTACGAAACCACTTTGTCACTGGACCGCGATGTGGTGCAAGATTTGCGCATCTTGTACATGGGTCAGTTGGCTGCACGAGGCCGTTGATCATGCGCACGCCTGCCTCCCGCATGAACACGTTGGCACTGGCCCTGGTGGCCGGGGCGCTGAGCTTGCAAGCCCACGCGCAATCGCAGCCCGTCAACCGATCGGTTCAAGCCGCGCAGGCGCCCCTGACTGCGCAAGAACGCCTAGATGCCATTCGACAAAGTTTGGTCGATGCGTCTTTGCAAACCCCCACACGCGTCGCCACCACCACCTGGCTTGACGCGCAAGGCAGTCTGCGTGAGAACAGCACCTTCAAAAACAGCTTGAACGTGCCAGCCGTGCGCGTGGCAGGCTTTGACCGCGACGAAACCGGTCAGGCCAAAGCCCGTTTGCAGTACCCCTCTGCCGCGACGGCCAAAACCAGCACCAGTGCAGCCGTCAAGGAAACCGGCTTCAAAGGCGCCGTGCAGAAGTTTCAAAAGTTAATGGACACCGCGGCCAACTACGCCAAAGACCTCACGCCTCAAAGCGAGGCGGTGATGGCCAGTGCATGCACACCTCAAATGAGCGAGCGCATGCATCACCTGATTGACTTTGGCATGGCCATCGAGCCCTCAGCCCATCCGGTGGTGTTGCAGTCTTTGTTGCCACAATTGCAAACCCAATGGGTGCAGCAAGCGGGTGCCGCTGGCGAGGCACGGGCTTGGCGTGCCGTCAACAACTTGCCGGCGGCTTCCATGTCCAACCACATGAGCGCCTACGAGCGCGCCCTGATTGGCAATCGCCCAACCACATTGCCTTGGCAAGCCCATTTGAAAATTCGCACAGAAGCCCTGCCAGCCAATGGCCTCGAAGGCTTGCTGGGCAACACGGGCAATGCGCTGGTACTGAGCTTGGATTTTCAATTGAGCCGCCACGATGGCCAAGCCGAAACATTTGAAGAAAGCACCAGCCTTCAAATTGAAGTTGACCGTCCTGCTTGGTCTGCCCCCCGCTTATCGAATGCCAGCATGGCCTTGATTCAGTCCCAACTTCAAACTTGGCGCGCATCGGCCGAACAATGGCTCAGCTGCCACGCCATCCATCCGGTGGTGACCGCCGTTGTGTCGGATCAAATTCAAATCAATGCCGGCGCGATGGCGGGTGTCCGCAAAGGCGACGAATGGCTGGTGGCCAATCCCGCACGCTTTCCAGCCGAGCTGCTTGGCAAAGAGGGTGCGCCGCAAACCTTGCTGGCCCGCGTCCAAGCCGTCACGCCCTACAACTCACAGCTGGTGGTGCTGGCCGGCCCCGCCCAAGCGGCGCAAGCCGAGTGGCGTGCATGGCCAACCGACACCTGGGTCAAAGAGCCCAGCATCACACCGCAGCGTTCTGCAACAAACCACAAACGCACAGTCAAAACAGCGGCCAACACCCAAGCCAGTTTTGTCATGACGCCCTATTAAAACCGACGACATTGAAACCTACGAGCTTGCCATGACCTCTTCATCACGCACTGTTTCATCCGTTACCAGGCCTGTGGCTGCAGCATGGTTTGCGTCAAGCCTGACAGCCTTGACATGCCTGTCAGGCCTGTCGGGCCTGATGACCACTGCCGCCATGGCCGCAGCCCCCGATGCGCCAGCGCCTGCCGTCGCGTCTTACACCGTGAGCCAAAGCACCCCCATCGACAAAGTGCTCCAAAAGGTCTACGCCAACAGCCCCTTGAACGCACAAGTGCTGCGCAAGGCGCTGGTCGACGCCAACCCCAAAGTGATGACTGGCAATCCGCAGCAACGCATCAAAGCTGGCACGGTTCTGCAAGTGCCAGACCACGCCCACCTGGTGCGGACGGCTTTGCAACCCTTTTCGGCATCTCCCGATACATATGACTCCGGCCCCTCCGCTCGCGACCCTTCCGCTCGCAAGCACTGGGTCCGGTTCCCGTGATCTCGGGGGCCGAGGCGCTGATAGCGCCCGGCCGCATCCATCCCATTTTTCTGGAAGGCAAATTGCTGCCTTTACAGGGCAGCCCAGCGGCAGAATTGGGATTGAAAGATGGCCAAGTGATTCAAGCTGCCGTCAAGTCACAACATGGCCAACCCATGTTGGTGTTGCAGGGCAAAAGCTTGCCATTGCCAGGCTTGCAAGCGTCACAAGTGGGCGAATCGATTTGGCTGCGCGCGCAAGGTGGCGCTTTGGTGCCCCTCAACACGCAACCCTTGGTCTCGCGCATTGCCACCTTGCTGTACAGGCCCAGCGTCAACACGGCCTTGCCACAGTTGTTTCAACCTGGCACCTTGGACGCGTTGCTCAGCTCGGTGCAGCGCCCCGACCTTCAGGCGCAATGGCGCGGCTTGCAACTGTCCATGTCGCAACTCACCCCAGGTGCATTGCGGCAAGCCATGATGGGCGCGATGGGCGCCGAAGTTTGGTTGGCCCGCGGCATGCAAGCGCCCGTCCAAGACCCCAAACAATTGCTGCGCAAACTCATTGGTGAATTGAGCCTGACTGCGGCCAGCGAAGACAGTGCCGACAGCGGGTTGGTGGAAAAGCTCACACAAGCCGTCGATGACATTGAAGCCAGCCAAGTGCAGGCCGTGCAAGCACAAGCACAACAAGAAGTCTTGTTCAGCATGACATTGCCGTTTGCAGACGCCAATCCCGTTGAGCTCACAGTGCGCCGGGGCCCGCGCCAAGAAGGCGAGCAGCCGGTGCTGACCGTCAACGTGCATTCCAAAACCGAAGATCTCGGGCCGGTATGGCTCAAAACGCAGCTGATGAATGCCCAGCACATCGAGTTGACGATGTGGGCCGAGCACGCCGACGTGGTCACACAAGCTAGAACACGCTCGCATTTGTTGGGCGATGAACTGCGCGCTGCAGGTCTGACCTTGCGCACCTTTCAAGTGGTGCACGGCGCACGACCTGCAGAGGTCAGCGACTGGACGCCCTCAGGCCGTGGCTTGGTGGTGGATGTGTCCGCATGAGCCGTTACATGCGTCAAGCTGTGGCCCTTGCCTATGGCAAAAATCCTGTGCCCGTGGTCACCGCCAAAGGCGACGACGATTTGGCCTGGCGCATGATTGACGAGGCGCGCAAACAAGGCGTGTTCATTTCAGAAGACCCCCAACTGCTGGCCCTCTTAAGCCGACTCGATGTGGACCAAGAGATTCCGCAAGAGCTCTATACCGCCGTGGCGGTGGTCTTGTCTTGGGTGTATTGGCTCAAGGGCATGCGCCCTGGGGATGAAAATCAAACTTCTTGATAACCGCGGCCGCGACTGAAACGGGCCACCTGACCTAAGCGGTCATAGACTTCCACCGGACTGCCAGATTCGCCAGCACGCAAGCTGTGAAGGGCGCTGCGAATGGTGTCGAGTTTGCGCTCAATCAAGACCGCGTTGCGGCGGTGCAAGTCTCGGCACTCAATGAGGCGCTCGCGCAGCGCATCCCATTGGGGAAGTTTTTGAAGATCGTCTGCGGGGGGACACAGCTGGGCCAATTCGGCCAGCAAGTCGTTTTTGCCGGGTTGCAAAGATTCGAACCGGTCCAGGTCTTGGCTCTTCAGAGCTTCAAACTCCAAAGCCAACAACTGGACCAGCTGGTCAGAAACAGTCAGTGCTTGCTCACTCACGAATCATTTGCTCAATGGCGTGGAAACTTTCAGCGATTTTGCGGGGGTTCAATGGGTATTGACCGTCCTGAATCGCTTGCTTGATGGACTCCACCTTGGCGCGGTCAAAGTCGGGCTCGGCCATGGCACGTGCGGCCACATTGGTCAAACGCAACTCGTCGGCACCTGGCGACTTGGCGCTGGGTGCGGCAGCGGCACTGGGGTCGCTGGGGGGCGCGCTGCTTTTGCGGTTGGCTTTGTCCAATGCGCTGCGCAACGACGCGTCCGATTGGGCGCGCTGTCCATAGTTTGAAATTGCATCGGTCATACCAGGCTCACTTTCTAATTTCTTCTCACATCAACCTTCAAAAAGAGGGTTGGACATGCTCAGTATCGACAGTAGATTCTAGAACTTGAATCATTTTTTGAAAATATTCAGGGTTTGAGGGCAAAAACATTGGATTTTGGCCATCTCAAAGGCCTTTTGCCATGTTCGGTCCTGTGACCACACCCGAAACTTGCCGACCCGACTCTGGGTTTTTAAGCTTGACCTGGTCGCCTAAACGACCGTCTTGCATGGCTTCCATGCGAATCGTGATCTGGAAATCTGTCTTGTTGCCAATGGAAAGCATCACCACTTGGCCCTGTTTCACCATGACCGCACGACGGATGTCCGACACCCGCAGCGGCTGACCCGCCGCGATGTCCCGGGTCAACTCCGCAAACTGGGCATCTTTCAAAGTACTCAGTACTTGGGTATCGGCATTTCCCGGGGAAGCTTGAACCTCTTCCAGCATGTCGGGCTGCAAAATTGCGCCGCGCTGCAACAAGCGCCTGGCCACCACCATGGTTTTGCCACCGATGCTGGGCGTTGCGGCTGTTGCGACCGTTGCGCCAGCGGGTGCTGCTGGAGACGAATAGCCCCCCTGCGGCACGCTGACTTGTAAATAGAGTTGCCACACAGGCTCTGGGCAACGGACACGCAAGGTTTCTTTGGACGCAAACGGATGGTCCATGGCCAAGGGTTTTTGACAGCCCTGAATTTTCAAGCGCTCGTCCAGTGGGGCAATCACAACATCTTTGGGGCTGCCTCCATGGCTTTGGGCCATCCATTGGCGCACTTGGGTGGCCATCGATTCGGCGGCCGCACTGGCCTGCACTTTGGCATTGGCGGCCGCGCCGGGCTGGGCCTGCGCGGGCAAGGTCAGTGTCCACAGCCAAAAAACCGTCAGGCACAGGATTTGCATCAAGGCTGAGGCAGGTGTAGAGGTTTTGACACTTGGATTGAACATACCGGAGTTCATGCAATAAAGATGCCACGATCATGAGAATTGAGTCCAACTTACCCAAGACCCCTGTGGGCAGCACCAGCGCCACCTCGGTGGCTGTGTCGCGTCCTGGCTTTTCAACGGCCATGTCGCAGATGCAATCGCCCCATGTCAAAGTCATTCAAGCTGGCGACACCCTGACCAGCATTGTGAGAGACCAAGCCCAACGCCAAGGGGTCAAACTCAGCCCCGCCGAAGAATTCCGCTGGACGCAGGCCTTGGCCGCAGACAGTGGCATTCAAAACCCCAATGCCATTTTTCCCGGTCAAAAGCTTCAGCTGCAAAACATGCTGAACCAATGGCAAGCGGGTCAAACACAGCCCAACCCACAAGCAGCCAACACCGCGGCGCAGCCTCTCAGTCACACTGCAGCGCAGCCCCTCAGCACCACGGCGGCTTTGAGCAAAGCCAATGTGATCAACGCGGTGGCGCATCCGGTGCTCAGCCAGACGCTGGACCGCGCCGTTGCCCGCGGCTTCATTCCGAAGGTCGAAAAGCAAGACGTTTACAACAAAGTTTTGCAAGTGGCCAACAAACACAAATTCTCGCCCGATGACTTTGCGCGCCTGACCTTGATGGAGAGCGATGGCATGAACCCACAGGCCTCCAATACGCGCTGCCACGGCATCATTCAGTTTTGCGACGGCCCCGATCGCGGCGCTGCTGAAGTGGGCTTTGGCAAAGCGCCCAAGTCCATTTTGGGTTTGAGCGTTTACCAACAACTCCATTTGGTCGACACCTATTTTGACAAAGTGGGTTTGAAAAAAGAAGGTGCGGTGCCTTTGGACGAGCTGTACTTGGCGGTCTTGCAACCTGCCGCTCGCAGCGAAAAGCGCCCCGAAGAACCCCTGGGCATTCCGGGCAAGCAAGCCAAGTATTTGTACGAAGGCCGCGACCCCCAAGGCCCCATGACCCGCGCATCCATTTCGCAGGGCTTGATGCAAAACGCCTCCGACCGACTGAGCTTTAAAAACTACCGCAGCAACTCAGCGGGCAACAACGTTGCCAACGCCATCCACAATGCGTTGAACCCTGCAACAGACAACAACCCCAGCTCGGCCGCTCGCATTCGCTTGCAAGTTCAAAAGGCCGCCGACTATGACGCGGTTGAAGCCCCCAAAGTTTGGCTGCGCTAAGCGCGCGCCTGCTCTGACTCGCCCAAAGCGGCAAGAGATTGCCGTTTTGAGACGCAAAAAGCATGGCACGGCTCTTGCAATCGAACCCATTGCAAAGAACTTTAATGCTTTGAGCTGTCGGTTTACCGGCAATGTGAACAACGTGAAAGGAAGCACATCATGAACATGATTGACAACGCACTGGGCGTCCACGCGCAGGCCTTGGGCTTGCGCAGCAAGCGCATGGAAGTGCTCTCACGCAACATTGCCAATGCTGACACGCCTCACTTCAAAGCCAAAGACGTTGACTTTGCGTCGGTGTTGAAACAATCGCGTGAAGCCTCGCTCAACACCACCAACAATTTGCACTTGAGCATCCCCATGGATGAGAACCCAGGGGGCGAGAAATACCGCGTGCCTTTCAATGCATCTTTTGACGGCAACACCGTTGAGATGAACGTTGAGCAGGCCAAGTTTGGTCAAGTTGCAGCCGACTACCAAGCCACTTTGAACATCCTCGAAAACCGTGTCAGCGGTATTCGCCGAGCATTGCGGGGAGATTAAGCATGTCACTTGATCGCATCTTCAACATTGCAGGTTCTGCGCTCAATGCACAGACCACCCGCATGAACACCACCGCGTCCAACTTGGCCAATGCGGGCACGGTGTCGGGCAATGAGGGCGAAGCCTTCCGCGCCAAACGCGCCATGTTCAAAACCATTTTGGAACAACAGCAAAAACCGCATGAGCAAGGTTATGCCGGCGGTGTGCGCATTGAAAAACTGACCGACGACCCTGCGCCCATTCGAAAAATGTCCGACCCTGGCAACCCCATGGCCGACAAAGATGGCTACGTGTACTTGGCCAACGTGAACGAGATGACCGAGATGGTCGAGATGATGGCTGCGGCCCGCTCGTACCAAAACAACATCGAAGTGGTCAACACCACACGTCAGATGTTGATGCGCACCATCGACATCATCAAGACTTAAAACACACGTGCCCCACAGCCACTAGGAACACTGCACCATGATGACCTTGTCTACCAACAACAGCTTGAACGCTGCCGCGGCAACCGCCAACGCCAGCGCCAAGATCAATGCACCGGCAGGCATCAAGACAACGCTCGATGCCGCCAACGAAGCGCTGACGGCCAAGTCGGGCACATCGGCCAGCATGGGCCAAAAAGATTTCTTGACGCTGTTCACCACCCAATTGAAATGCCAAGATCCACTGGACCCCGTCAAGAATGAAGCCTTCGTGGCGCAGCTTGCGCAGTTCTCACAACTGGAAGCCACCACCGGCATGTCGGAAACGCTGAAGGCCTATGTCGACAGCATGGCCGGCGAGCGCATGATGAGCAGCACCAGCATGATTGGCAAAACAGTGGCCGTGGCCGATGCGCCCGCCCTCATCACGGAAGGCGGCAAAGCCGCACAAGGCTTTGTGAGCTTGCCCACGGGTGCTGAAGGCGTGAAGCTGGAAGTGTTCAACGACAAGGGTCAATTGGTGGCCAACCAAATCATGGGCGCGCAAAGCATTGGCGACATGCCTTGGGTGTGGGACGGCACCAGCGATGCTGGCAGCCAAGTGCCCGCCGGCAACTACACCTTCAAAGCGACGGTGATCAGCCAAGGCAAAACCACCAAGCCCTCGGTGCACGTGCTGTCCACCGTGACAGGCGTGAACCAACAAGCCGACAAAACCATTTTGCTCGAAGTCGCGGGCGGCAAGTCCGTCAAGCTGACCGATGTGCAGCGGATTGGGACTTAAGTCACTTAAGCCATTCAAGCCACTGAACGAAATTCTCAGAATCTTTTAAACAAGACTCAACTCAAACCTAGGAGTTATTCACCATGTCTTTCTATACCTCGCTGACCGGATTGAATGCGGCCACCGCCATGTTGGGCGTGACCAGCAACAACATCTCCAACGTGGGCACCACAGGCTTCAAGCGTTCACGCGCTGACTTCGGTGACATTTTTGCAACCTCGCCTTTGCAAAAAGCTTCTTCAACAGTGGGTCAGGGTGTGTCTCTGAAACAAGTGTCGCAAGAATTTTCGCAGGGCAATATTTCGTTCTCGTCCAACGCGCTTGACTTGGCCGTGACCGGTGACGGTTTCTTCCCCATGCGCTCGGCCGATGGTTTGCAAGAGCTGTTCACGCGTAACGGTTCATTCTTGTTGAACGAACAATTTAACGTGGTGAACTCTTCAGGCCAACGTTTGATGGCGGCAACCGTGGACTCCACCGGATCTGCCAACATCAACGAACGCGTGGTCTTGACCATTCCCCAAAAAACATCGGGCGATGCCAAGCAAACTTCTTTGGTGTCTTTGGGTTTGAACTTCCCAGCCGACGCGGAAGTCATTACCGACACCTTCAACCGCAGCAACCCCTCAACGTACAACAAGTCAACCGCCTTCACGGTGTACGACAACGGTGGCAACGGTTATTTGGCCACCATTTATTACGTCAAAACAGCCAATGCCAACCAGGATGTGCCGTTCAACAAATGGCAAACACACGTGTTCGTGGGCGAGGACCAAGTGGACGCGTCTTTGGTTCAGGCCACAGATGCCAACAACGAAAAAATTTATGTGAACCAATACGGTCAAACCAAGCCTTACAGCTTGATCAAAGACGAGTTGACCACGGCCAAAACACAACTGTTTTCCTTGGATGAATTGACTGCCCAGAAAATTTCACAGGCCGCTGAAGTGACCGGTGCGGCAGTTTCTGAGACCAATTACAACTGGATCGAAGGCAAAGCCAGGGCTAGCTTGTCTAGTCTGCTTGTCGCCAATGCGTTCTCAGTGGATGTCGATGGCAGCGGCGTCCCCGTTTCGATCGATTTGTCAAAACTCAATTCCGTGGTCCCTGCATCCAAGCTGATCACGGGCGACATGATTGCAGAAGAAGCCACCAATCAATTGATCAAAGGTTTTGGTGTGACGCGCACTTCTGGCTCGGTCACCGGTGGCGAGCGCTACGGCATGAAGGTGCTGTTTGATGCGGTAAACAAAAAGTTTGTGGTTCAGTCTGGCACCACAGGCGATGCCTCTAGTGTGGCCATTACCGCAGTCAATGCCAATGCCACCACGGCACTGGGCTTGACGGTCGATTCAAAACTCACTGAGTATGTGGCCACACGTGGTATTGAATCGACGCCTGCAGTCGCCTATGGCTCAACGCCAACCGTCAACACAGCGACCAACTTCAAAGTAGAAGACATTAACAATGACTTCATCGTGACGGTGGACGGCATCAAAGCGACGGTCAGCGTTGACGTCAACGAATACTCACTGGCTGAATTCACGGCAGCCTTGCAAACAAAAATCAACAGCATGGTTGAAGTGCGTACCGACGGTCTCACACCCAAAGAAATTAACGGTGTGAAAGTTGAATTCGACCCTGTCAAAAAGGCTTTCAAATTCACCAGCGGCACCCCCGGTTCTGACTCATTCATCAAAATTTCTGGCGAACCTATTTG